>Ga0209191_1000493_pt1 | contig 30459 bp, 28 predicted proteins | sample S_130626_EF_Meta_FD_187320 | JGI IMG/M metagenome (GOLD analysis project Ga0209191, IMG submission 187320) | Freshwater microbial communities from Lake Simoncouche, Canada to study carbon cycling - S_130626_EF_MetaG (SPAdes) (version 2) | ecosystem: Environmental > Aquatic > Freshwater > Lake ...
AGGAGAGGTTATTAAAAAAAAAAATAAACAATTTAAAAATGAAAAATTACTAAGAAACGAAATTATAAGATCAATAATTAATTTTATGGTTACAGATTTAATTTTATATACGAAAAAAAAAATTAAGAATTTAAAAATTAATACAATCGAAGATGTATATAAATCAAGTGATTTTATAGTTAGTTTTTCGCCTAAACTTATTAGTGCAAATAATCAAATTCGTGAATTTTTAAGAGTAAATATGTATGAAAATAAATCTGTTAAAGAAATGACAAACAAAGCAGAAATAATAATAAAAAATTTATACATGTATTTAATTAAAAATAATAAAAGATTTATACCTCAGGATGTTAAAAAAAAATGGGGTCTTGAAAGATCAGTCTCAGATTTCATTGCTGGCATGACAGATAAATTTGCTATTGATTTATACAACAAAATAAAATGAATATTTTTATTAATTACAAAAAAAAATTAAATGATTTTTTTATAACTTTAGAGAAAAATAATATTATTAAATTACCAAAAAAATTTGATAATTTTTCAGTAGAAATACCAAAAATAAAAACACATGGTGATTTAAGCACAAATGCACCTATGATTTTTGCAAAAGAAAACAGTCTAAATCCTGTTGAACTTGCAACTATTATACAAAAAGAATTAGAGGGTAAATTTAATGAGATTATAAAAATTGAAGTAGCTAAACCTGGATTCTTAAATTTTTTTTTTAATAAAACTTTTTGGCTTGATTTTTTATTATCTACAGATGTTAACTTTGGAAAAAATGAAAATTATGAACCTAAAAAAATTTTAATCGAATACGTCTCTGCAAATCCAACTGGTCCTTTACATGTGGGACACTGTAGAGGCGCTGTATTTGGTGATATTTTAGCAAACCTATTGAGTTTTGTAGGAAATAAAGTTGTCAAAGAATATTACATTAACGATTATGGAAATCAAATTAATCAATTTGTTAAATCAGTTTATTTTAGAATATTAGAAATAAAAGATAATACTTTATTTCCCGATGATCAAGATCTCTACCCCGGAGAATATGTTATTGATATAGCAAAAAATATTTTAAAAAAAAATAAATTTTCTAATTTTGGTAATTATGATTTAATTTTAAACGATCTTAAGAATTTATGCATAGAAGAAGCGATGAATTTAATAAAGAATGATTTAAAAAAACTTGGCATTGTTCATGATAATTTTGTTTCTGAAAATTATATAGTTAATCAAAATTTAGTAGAAAAAGCCTTAGATATCCTAAAGAAAAAAAATTATGTATATGAAGGAATTTTAGAAAAACCCAAAGGAAATGAAGTTGATGATTGGGAGCCTAGAAAGCAAATCTTATTTCAGTCTACTAAATTTGGAGATGATACAGACAGAGCATTAAAAAAATCAGATGGCAGTTGGACTTATTTTGCAAATGATGTTGCTTATCACCTTAATAAAATAGAAAGAAAGTTTGATTTACTTATAAACGTACTCGGCGCCGATCATGCTGGTTATTTAAAAAGGCAAGCTTCATGCGTTTCAGCATTATCAGAAAATAAACAACAAATTATTTCTAAAGTTTGCCAGTTAGTAAAATTATTTAAATCTGGGAATCAGTTAAAGATGTCTAAGAGAGCAGGGGATTTTATAACAGCAAGCGATCTTATAAATGAAGTGGGAAAAGATTCCGTAAGATTCATGATGATATACAGAAGTAATGACTCTCAGTTGGATTTCGATTTTGATTTAGTTACTGATCATTCCAAAGAAAATCCAGTATTTTATGTTCAATATGCGCACGCTAGAATTTGTTCTTTATTTAGAAAAAATAAATATGAAACTAGTAATGAAACAAAATTAAATTTAGATTTTCTTAATCAGGAAATTGAAATTGATATAATTAAAAAGATAGCTGAATGGCCTAAATGTCTGGAGTTATCTGCATATCATTTAGAACCTCACAGAGTACCATTTTATTTATATGAATTAGCAAGTTTATTTCATACGTATTGGAACTCTGGAAATGAGAACGATAATTTAAAAATTTTAAATGATACTCAACCAGAACTTCAATCTGCAAGATTATTTTTAATTAAAAAAATGCAATTTGTTTTAAAAAGTGGATTAGATATCCTAAACGTAACTGCTCCGGTTGAGATGTGATTAACTTAATAAAAAAAAATTTGTTAAATATAATATCTTTTTTTCTTGTTATTTTTTTTTTAATTCTTTGTTTATTTTATTATAATTCCAATACATTCATTAAAAATATAGAAAAAAAAAGAGAAAGTTATTTAATTTACTTAAATTCATATGTTGAAAAATTAGATAAAATTAGTTCATCTTCAGATTTTAAAAAAAGAATAGATAATGATGAGTTTTTTAAAAAGATTTACAAACAAAAACAATATTGGGAGTTAATAAAATAAAATTTTGAAAACGCACGCAATTATATTTGGAATAAAAAGTTTTAAATTAAATTTAAATGAAATTAATTTTTTTAAAGAATACAAACCGTGGGGAATAATATTATTTTCTAGAAATATTAATAATTTAGAACAAGTTAGAAATTTAACTTTTAGCATAAGAGATATATTTAAAGATAAGAATTTTCCAATATTAATTGATCAAGAAGGAGGAAAAGTTAATCGTTTTAGAAAAATTATTAATCTTGATAAATATTACGCTAAGCATTTTGGCGATATCTATAGAAATAATAATATATTTTATTCGGAATTTAATAAATTTCTTAAAATAAACATTTCTATTTTAAAATATTGCGGCATTAATATAAATACGGTTCCGGTTCTTGATTTATTTAATCCAGATAAAAAAAGTGTTATTGGAAATAGAGCTTTTTCTAAAAAATATAATGTAGTTATAAAATTATCTAAATATTTAATAAATTTTTATAAAAATTCAGGACTGGAAACAGTTACAAAGCATATTCCTGGCCATGGCTGCACTAATATAGATTCTCATTATCATTTGCCTAAAGTGAATTTTTCTTTGGACTATTTAAAAAAGAATGATTTTAAAACATTTAAAGAAGTTAATAGTTATTTAGCAATGACAGCCCATATTTTGTATGAAAAATTAGACCCAAATAAATGTGCTACGCAATCAAAAAAAATAATTCACGGTATAATTAGAAAATATATAAAATTTAGAGGAATATTGATGTCTGATGATATTTGTATGAAAGCTTTATCAGGTGGAATTGTTAAAAATGCTAAATTGAGCTTAGACGCAGGTTGTAACTTATTATTGCATTGCAGTGGAAATATAGATGAAATGAAGAAACTGTCGTTGGTCGTTCCAGAAATCGATAATTTTACCTACAGAATAACACAAAAAATTAAGGCAAATTTTAATAAATTTAACTAAAGAATCAGTTAAATAAATTAAATGGATACCATTGTTGAATTAAAATCTCTTTCAGTCGAAAAGGTAGAGCAGACGGAAGATAAATTTAATCTGAATATAGATAATTACGAAGGACCTTTAGAGCTTCTTTTAGATTTAGCTAAATCTCAAAAAGTTGATCTCATGAAAATTTCTATTGTTCAGTTAGCTGATGAATATTTAAAATTTATAAATAATATTAAAAAAAATTTAGAATTAGCAGCTGATTTTTTGGTCATGGCAACATGGCTAGCTTATTTAAAATCTAGATTATTATTGCCAGATGATTTTGAGGATGATTTTTCAGCTATCCAAATGGCTGAAAAACTAAAATTACAATTAAGAAAATTAGAGGCAATTAGATTTCTTTCTGACAAACTTGTTTCGCAGAAGCAATTAGGAAGAGATATTTTTACAAAAGGTATTCGTGAAGGTATTAAAAAAATTTCTACTTCTAAGTATGCTGTTTCTCTTTATGAACTTATTAAGTCTTATGCTGAAATAAAAAGAAAACAAAATTTTTCTATTATGAATATTTCAAAATTACCAGTTTATACAATGGAAGAGGCTATAAAAAAAATTACAAGTTTACTTAAAGAACTAACTGACTGGAGAGATATTAAGGATGTAGTACCAGGATCATTTTCTGGTTCAAAAAGCTTAAAAAAATCAGGATTAGCAGGAACATTTGCTGGCAGTTTAGAATTAGTTAGAGAAGGAAAGTTATCAATTATGCAAAAAAAAATTTTTGATAAAATATTAATAAAAGCTAGATAATAATGTTGAATAAAAATAAAGATGCAAAAAGATTGGTCGAGGCTATTCTATTTGCAGCTGACGAACCTTTAGATATTGAAACAATAAAATCTAAAATTGAACTGAATGTTGATGTTTTAAAAATTTTAAAAGAATTACAATCCGAATTTATTGAAAGAGGCATAAATCTTTATGAAATTTCTAATAAATGGTCTTTTAGAACCGCCGAGAATTTGTCTAAAAAAATTGCAAGTGAAGTTGTTCAGCAAAGAAAGTTATCAAAAGCCACAATAGAAACTTTAGCTATCATTGCATATCATCAACCAGTGACACGTTCTGAAATTGAAGAGATTAGAGGAGTTTCATTTAGCACAGGAACTTTAGAAATATTATTTGAGCTTGGATGGGTAAAACCGCAAGGCAGAAAAGAAATACCCGGTAAGCCTTTATTGTATGTTACAACTGATGTTTTTTTGAGTCATTTTAATTTAAAATCATTATCAGACTTACCTAACTCAGAAGAGTTAGCTTCTGCCGGTTTAATAGATAGTCGTTTGGATAGATCAATTTTTGGAACTAATAAGTTTGCAAAGGATGATTTGGATAAACAATCCAAAGAAGACATTTTTACTAATATAGATGACATGCTTTCGGGAACTTTAAATCAAAAAGATAATTAATTATTTGTAAAAAAATATTATTTAATATATAAAATTGTCTATGGGTTTAAGTTTTTGGCATATAATCATTGTTGTAATAGTAGTTGTCCTATTATTTGGTAGAGGAAAAATATCTGATTTGATGGGCGACGTAGCAAAAGGAATTAAAAGTTTTAAAAAGGGTATGTCTGATGATCAGCCTACAGACAATAAAGACCCGAAAGACAAAGATCAAAATTCAAAGTCAAATCACTAAAATAATTTATGCCACAAATTGGGTGGTCAGAAATTTTAGTTATAATTCTAGTAGCAATTATAGTTATTGGACCAAAAGATCTTCCAATTGTTCTTAGAAAATTTATTCAAATAAAAAATGGAATAAAAAATTACGTTAATTCTTTTCAAAAAGGAATTGATGATATTGTTCAGGAACAAGAAAAAGATATAAAAAAAATAATAGATATTAATCCTGACGATGAAAATAAAAAGAAATCAGAAAAATCTTAATTTTTTATTTTTATGAGTGACAATAATGAACAAAATCAATCAAGCATAACTGAGCATCTTTTAGAATTAAGATCTCGAATAATAAAAAGTCTTATTTTTTTTGCATTAGCATTTATAATTTCTTATATGAATGCTGATAAAATATATGATTTTTTATTACAACCCTACGTTAAGGCTTTAGGAGAGGGTCAAGTAGGAACTAAAAGATTAATTTTTACGGCGCTACAAGAAACTTTTATTACTTACTTAAAATTATCATTTTTTTCCGCTCTTTTTTTTTCTTTTCCTGTTTTTTTAATTCAAATATGGAAATTTATAGCACCTGGATTATATCATAATGAAAAAAAAGCGATTTTACCTTTTATTATTGCAACGCCTGTTCTTTTTATAACTGGAGCTTTATTGGCGTATTATTTTATAATGCCTTTAGCTATTAAATTTTTTTTATCATTCGAAACCTTAAGTACCCAGACAAGCATGCCAATACAATTAGAAGCTAGAGTAAGCGAATACCTTTCTTTGATAATGGTTTTTATGATTGCTTTTGGACTTAGTTTTGAATTACCAGTGTTATTAATTTTATTAGCAACTATTGGTTTTATTGATTCCAAATATTTATCCGAAAGAAGGAGATATATTATTGTTATTATATTTATTGTTGCGGCAATAATTACACCTCCAGACCCAATTAGTCAGATAGGATTAGCTATCCCATTAATGATTTTATATGAGATATCTATTTTAATTATTAAATACATAGAAAAAAGCAAGAATGATAAATCTTAAAAATTTAAGAGAAAACCCATCTCTTTATAAAAAAAAATATAAAGAAAGATTTATAAAAAATTCAGATCAATTAGTTGATGAAATTACCTCTTTAGATTCATCAATAAGACAAATTTTAGAAAAACAACAAAAATTACAAGAAGAGAGAAACAAAATATCCAAAGAATTATCTATTTCTAAAGATAAAAAAAGTGAGCAATTTTTATCCTTATCTAAAAAAGTGTTAAATATTAAAAATGATATTGAAAGCTATGAAAAAAATCTTTCTGAACAGAAACAGAAGATAAATAATATTCTTCATAATTTACCAAATATTCATTTAGATGACGTTCCTGTAGGTCAAGATAGCAAAAGTAATAAAGAAATAAAAAAATCTGGGATCATTAAAAATTTTAATTTTAAAATTAAATCTCATGATGAGATTGGCATAGAGAGAGATTTAATTGACTTTGATACAGCAACTAAGATCTCGGGCGCTAGATATGTAATAACAAAAGGTAATATCGCTAAATTAGAAAGAGCTTTGATTAATTTTATGATTGATACTCATGTTCAAGAATTTGAATATTTAGAAATGAATGTTCCAATCATTGTTAATGAAGAATCTATGTTTGGAACTGGTCAATTGCCTAAATTTTCTAAAGAACAATTCTCATTAAATACTGGAGCATGGTTAATACCTACGGCTGAAGTTTCTCTTACAAATATTGTTAGAGATAAGATTTTAAATTATGAAGATTTGCCCCTTAGATATGTTGCAGCAACACCATGTTTTAGAGCAGAAGCTGGAGCTGCCGGTAAAGATACAAAAGGAATGATGAGGCAACATCAGTTTTATAAAGTTGAATTGGTAAGTGTTGTAAAACCAGAAGATAAGAATAATGAACTTGAAAGACTTACTAATTGTGCAGAAACTATACTAAAAAAATTAGAGATACCTTATAGAGTTATTCTACTTTCATCTGGAGACATGGGATTTAGTGCAGAAAAAACTTATGATCTTGAAGCATGGATACCATCTCAAAATAATTATAGAGAAATATCTAGTTGTTCTTCTTGCGGTCAATTTCAGGCAAATAGAATGATGGCACGTTTTAAAGATTTGGAAAAAAAAATTGACTATGTTGCAACACTAAATGGTTCTGGTCTTGCTATTGGAAGAACTTTAATTGCTATAATTGAAAATAATCAAAATGAGGATGGTTCAATTAATATTCCTGCCGTTTTGCATAATTATATGGGTGGGATAAAAAAGATTTAATTTATATATCAAATAAAAAAAGTTAATAAAATTATTGTATTTAAACATCATCTAGTATAATCAAACTAATTATGTCCGCATCTGGTTTCGCACAATTTATCCCCTTAATATTAATATTTGTAATTTTTTATTTCTTATTAATTAGACCTCAGCAAAAACGAGTTGCCGAGCATAAGTTAATGATTTCAAAATTAACTAGAGGAGACACAGTTGTTACGGCTGGTGGAATTATAGGAAAAATTTCAAGAATTATAGATGAAGAAAAAGCCGAATTAGAGATTGCTGACAATACTAATGTTAAAATTATAAGATCAACTATCGCACAAGTTCTATCTAAATCAGAAACTAATTAAATTAGTAGTGTTAAATTTCTCCAGATTAAAAATTGGATTTATACTTTCTTCAATTGTAATTTTTTTTTACATTTTTTTAGGAAATTTTAATTTTGCAAATAAAACTAATTTATTTTTAGATAAAAAAGTAAACTTAGGCTTAGATCTTCAAGGGGGTTCTTATTTACTATTAGAAATTGATATTAATCCTTTAATCAATAAAAAATTAGAAGAGAAAGCGATAGATTTAAAAAAAATTTTTAACGAAAAAAAATTAGATTTTAAAAATTTAAGTATTTTAAATAATAAAATTACTTTTGATCTTAAAAATCCAGTTCAAAAAGATACTGCTATTAATGCAATTAATGAAACAAATAATAAAGAAAACTTTTTTTCTAAAATTAAAAAAAATACAGAAAATACTAATAAAGATTTTTTTTATAGGATTGAAAAAGATATATTTATTTTACAATTTACTGAGGAATACATTAAGCATCTTAAAAAAGATGCAATTAATCAATCCGTAGAAATAGTTAGAAAAAGAGTAGATCAGCTTGGTACTAAAGAACCAACTATTCAACAAAAAGGGGATAGTAGAATTCTTGTGGAGCTACCAGGGTTGTCAGATCCATCAACTTTTAAAAATATTCTTGGAAAAACAGCGCAATTAAATTTTAAATTTTTAAAAACTAGCAATAGTTCTGGAGATAATCTTGGCTTTGAAAAAATTAAAAGTAAGTCTGATGGTTCATTCATTGAAGTAGAAAAGAAATTAATTGTCTCTGGCGAGAATTTGACGGATGCTCAACCAGGTTTTGATAGACAAACAAATCAATCTATTGTTAGTTTTAAATTTGATAACGCAGGAGCTAAAAAATTTGCCAATGCTACAAAAGATAACGTGGGCAGACCTCTTGCAATTATTCTAGATAATGAAATTTTAAGTTCACCTGTTATTAGAGAGCCTATACTTACCGGTAGTGGTCAAATATCTGGAGGATTTACAGTCGAGGAGGCTAATCAGTTGGCTGTTTTATTAAGAGCTGGAGCTTTGCCAGCACCAATGAAAATTATAGAAGAAAGAACAGTAGGCGCTGATTTAGGCAAAGACTCTATTCGATACGGAATTATATCTTTTATTGCAGGTTTTTTGTTGGTGTTTGTTTATATCGTGTACGCGTACAAGTTATTTGGATTTTTTGCAAACATTTCACTTTTACTAAATATTGTTATTTTGATTTCAGTTTTATCCTTATTTGGTTCTACTTTAACTTTGCCCGGCATAGCTGGAATTGTTCTGACTGTTGGTATGGCCATTGATACTAACGTAATAATTTATGAAAGAGCTAAAGAAGAATTAAAGATTGAAAAATCAAATATTATTGCCTTTGATATTGCTTATAGAAAATCATTATTAACTATTATTGATTCAAATTTAACAACATTAATTGCCGGCATTATTTTATTTTATTTAGGTAGCGGTCCCGTAAAAGGTTTTGCTGTTACTCTATGCGTTGGATTAATAACTTCATTTTTTACAGCTTTTACAATTAGCAGATTAATGGTTTCAAAATATCTTATGGCCAATAAAGATAAAATTATAAATATTTAAAATGACTAATTTTAATTTTTTAAAATATAAAAATTTTTTTTTAATTTTTTCAACTTTTTTAGTTTTAGCTTCATTTATATTAATGTTTACTAAAGGACTAGATTTTGGCGTCGATTTTAAAGGAGGAACAACAATTGAAATTCGATTAGAAAAAAAAATTGAGATAGAAAAAATTAGAAATTCTTTATCAAAACTTAAAATTAATAACTATTCTGTTAAAGAATTTGGAGCTGCAAATGATTTTCTAATTTCAACAGATAATAGCGTTTCGCCAATTGATATAAAAAATTTTATTGAAAAAGATTTAAATGAAAAAATTACAATTAGAAAAGTGGAGACAGTAGGTCCCAAGGTAGGATCTGAATTGATTAAATCTGCCATTTATTCAGTTTTATTATGCTTTGTTGCAATGTTTTTTTATTTATGGTTTCGCTTTGAATGGCAGTTTAGTTTTGGTGGTATTGTTGCTCTTTTTCATGACACTATTATTACTGTAGGGGTATTTTCTCTTTTAGGATTGCAATTTGATCTTACAATTGTTGCAGCCTTGTTAACTATTATTGGTTATTCAATTAATGATACAGTTATTATTTACGACCGAATTAGAGAAAATTTAAAAAAAGATAGTAGTTCTGAATTGTCAATTTTAGTAAATGAATCTTTAAACAATACTCTTTCTCGTACATTAAAAACTTCTGGTACAACACTTTTGTCTATTATAGCTGTATTAATTTTTGGAGGTGAGGTTCTGAGAGGATTTGCTTTCGCAATAACTTTTGGAATTATAATAGGAACTTATTCTTCAATTTATATAGCTTCACCGATAGTGATGTTTTTTAAAGTTAAAAGAGATTGGTCTGTAAAAGTTGATAATACGCCTTAATAAAGATTTTGAGCTGTTACCATTGTTAAAAGCATCGGAATAGACAAGAAAGTATTTGTTCTAGATATTAGCATTGCTATTCTTGCAGACTTAGCTTTTGTTTCGGGATCACATTCAACAATTCCTAAAGCTCTTTTTTGATTTGGCCAAATTATAAACCAAACGTTAAAAGCCATAATTATTCCAAGCCACATGCCAATTCCTATTGTTATATTTTTAGGACTTCCTTTGAATGCTAAAGCTTCATGAACATAACCATTTAAATAAGCTGTTATTAAACCAGTAATAATTGTTGAAAGGGCAGCCCAACGAAACCAAAATAAAGCTGTTGGAGCTATTACTTTACCAATAGCAGGTTTTTGCTCATCAGGAATTTTTGGCATACTAGGTATTTGCACAAAATTAAAATACCATAACAATCCTATCCACATAATTCCGGACAAAACGTGCAAGTATCTAAATATAGCGCTCCAAAAATATCTATCATTGGCCCATCCATCGTTAATATAAAATAAAAATCCAAAGAAAATTAAAGTAGCAATAACAGAACTTATTATTGTTTTTGGTAAAGATTGAAGAATATTACTGATTCCCATGAACTAATATTAGCATAAAAAATATTTTTTTAGGCACTCTTTTTTGAAATATTTTTAGATAGAATTTTCTTTAAAAATTCACCTGTATAACTGCCTTTTACAAGCGAAACGTCTTCTGGAGTGCCTTCGGCAATAATTTTCCCACCTTTTACGCCTCCTTCAGGACCCATATCAATAATCCAATCAGCGGTTTTTATTACATCTAAATTATGCTCAATAACGATTACTGTGTTTCCTTTATTTACAAAAGTATGAAGAACTTCTAATAATTTTTTAACATCGTGAACATGCAGTCCTGTTGTCGGTTCATCAAGTATATATATGGTTCTTCCCGTTGCTCTTTTTGACAATTCTTTTGCAAGTTTAATTCTTTGAGCTTCTCCACCAGAAAGAGTGGTGGCTTGCTGACCAATTTTTATATAACCAAGACCAACTTTTTGAAGAGTTAAAAGTTTATCTCTTATCGATGAAATATTTTCAAAGAAATCAACACCTTCATCAACAGTCATGTTTAAAACGTCGGCAATATTTTTATCTTTAAATCTTATTTCTAAAGTTTCTCTATTGTATCTATTACCTTTGCACACATCACACTGAACATAAACATCAGGTAAAAAATGCATTTCATAAGTAATTACTCCATCACCTTCGCAAGCCTCGCATCTACCTCCTTTGACGTTGAAAGAAAATCTGCCAGGCTTGTAACCTCTTGCTTTTGAATCTGGTAAATTGACAAACCATTCTCTTATAACAGTAAATGCCCCAGAGTATGTCGCAGGATTAGATCTTGGCGTTCTACCAATAGGAGATTGATCGATATCGATTATTTTATCTAAATACTCATAGCCTTGAATGCCTTTAAAAGGTTTAGGCATATTTTTTGTTATAGTTTTATTTATCATTAAATTTAAAGCTCTATAAAGAGTGTGAAGGACAAATGTTGACTTTCCGCTTCCTGAAACTCCTGTTACAGCTGTAAAAGTACCAAGAGGAATTTTCGCAGTAACATTTTGCAAATTATTCCCAGTCGCTCCGCTTAGAGTTAAATATCTACCATCTTTTGCTTTTCTTCTTGTTTGCGAAATAGAAATATATTTTTTTCCAGATAAATATTGCCCTGTTATACTTTTTTCATTTTGCTTAATTTCAGAAGGAGTGCCTTCTGCAATAATATGACCTCCTTCAGTTCCGGCTCCAGGTCCAAGATCAATAATATAATCAGAACTAAGCATTGCCTCTTCATCATGCTCCACAACAATAACTGTGTTACCTAAATCTCTTAATCTTTTAAGGGCATTTAATAGTTTAATATTATCTTTCTGATGCAATCCTATTGATGGCTCATCCAAAACATAAAGAACTCCTGTTAAGCCTGAACCTATTTGTGATGCTAATCTTATTCTTTGAGATTCTCCTCCAGACAATGTTCCTGATGATCTTGATAAATTTAAATAATCAAGACCTACATTTATTAAGAAACTTAATCTTTCATTAATTTCTTTTAAAATATGTACAGAAATTTTATTTTCCTTTTCTGTTAAATGATTGTGGAGATTAGAAAACCATTCATGAGCACTTTGAATAGACATTCTTGAAACTTCGCTAATATTTAGATCTTTTATTTTTACTGAAAGAGCTTCTTCTTTAAGTCTCATTCCTTTGCATCTCTCGCATTCTGTTTCGTTTTGAAATTGAGAAATCTCTTCTCTTTTCCAGTCACTATCAGTTTCTAGATATTTTCTTTCTAAATTATTAACCACTCCTTCAAAAGATTTTTTATTTGAATATTTTTCATATCCATCATCATAAGAAAATTTAATTTCCTCTTCTGCAGAACCGTATAAAATAACATCTTGTATTTTTTTTGGTAAATCTCTCCAAGGTGTTTCTAATGAAAAATCATAATGTTTTCCTAAAGAAGATAAAGTTTGAGCATAATACAAAGTTGAACTTGAAGCCCAAGGGACAATAGCACCATCAATTAAAGATTTTTTATCATTAGGAATTACTAATTTTGGATCTATATAAAGATCAACTCCAATTCCTTCACATTCTGGACAGGCTCCGTAAGGACTGTTGAAAGAGAATAGCCTTGGTTCTATTTCTTCTATTGTAAAACCACTTTCAGGACATGCAAATTTTGAAGAAAATACTATTTTTTCATTTTTCTTAAATTCTTTTGGAAGATTCTCATTTGTAAAATCTACGTAAACAAGGCCATCTGATAAGGATAGAGTTGTCTCAATGCTTTCTGCAATTCTTTGCTGTTCTTTTTTGTCATTAATAAAACCATCAACATAAATATCTATGTCGTGTTTTATATTTTTATTTAAAGTAGGCGATTGGTCAATTTCATAAATCTTCCCATCAATTCTTGCTTTTTGGAAACCTCTTTTTTTATATCCAAGTAATTCTTTTTTATATTCTCCTTTTCTTCCTCTAACTACAGGAGCATAAATCTGTATCTTAGATTGTTTAGGTAAATCTAATATACGATCTACCATCTCAGACACTGTTTGTGACTTAATAGGTTTGCCAGTGAATGGTGAATAGGGAATGCCCACTCTTGCGTACAAAACACGCATATAGTCATAAATTTCAGTTACTGTTGCAACAATTGATCTTGGGTTTTTCGAAGTAGTTTTTTGTTCAATAGATATTGCTGGTGAGAGACCCTCGATCAAATCAACATCTGGTTTTCTCATGCGGTCTAAAAATTGACGTGCATAAGCCGATAAACTTTCAACATATCTTCTTTGACCCTCAGCATAGATTGTATCAAATGCTAAAGATGATTTTCCAGACCCAGATAAACCTGTGATTGTTATTAATTTATCTCTTGGAATCTCTACTGAAATATTTTTTAAATTATGCTCTCTAGCGCCTTTGATGACGATTTTTGTTACAGTATTGCTCATCTTTTTAGTAAATTTTATTCTTTTAATTTGATTAGTCTGATATAATAAACATCTAATTCTTACTTCAAAAAAAGATCTATATTATGGCAGGCAGCTTAAATAAAGTTTTATTAATTGGCAGACTCGGCAACGATCCTGAAATCAAACAAATGCAAAATGGAAAAAGCGTCGCAAGATTAAGCGTTGCAACTTCAGAAAGCTGGAAGGATAAAAGTACTGGAGAAAGAAAAGAAAAAACAGAATGGCATAGAGTTGTTATTTTTAATGAAGGCTTAGTAGGCGTTGTTCAAAAATACTTAAAAAAGGGTGCGCAAGTTTATATAGAAGGTCAATTAAATACTAATAAGTATACTGATAGTAATGGACAAGAAAAATACAGCACACAAATAGTTCTGCAAGGTTATAATTCATCTCTTACAATGCTGGATGGAAAAAATTCTTCATCTGGAGATAGTAAAAAATTAGAAGGCAGCCAATTACCTTCTGATGATATGCCTGACATCTCTCAAGATCCAGACGATAAAGTACCATTTTAAATTTCCTTCATGAGTGAAGATTTAAATCAAGAAAATTCAAAAAATAAAAAATATAACTCAGTTCAAATCGTAGATGAGATGAAAACCTCATACTTATCATACGCGATGAGCGTTATCATAAGCAGAGCTCTGCCTGATGCAAGAGACGGATTAAAGCCTGTTCATAGAAGAATTATCTATGCGATGTACAAAGGTGGATATGATTGGTCAAAACAATTTAGAAAATCGGCGAGAGTAGTAGGGGATGTAATTGGTAAGTATCACCCGCACGGTGATCAGGCTGTTTACGATGCATTGGTAAGATTAGCTCAGGATTTTTCAATGAGTGTAAAATTATTAGATGGCCAAGGAAATTTTGGTTCCATGGACGGTGATAGAGCCGCTGCAATGCGTTATACAGAGACACGATTAGCAAAAATTTCTGAATATTTAGTTGCGGATATTGAGAAAAATACAATTGATTATCAAAATAATTATGACGATACTGAATTAGAGCCAACTGTGCTTCCAGCTCAATTTCCTAATTTATTAGTAAATGGAGCGGGCGGTATAGCTGTTGGAATGGCAACAAATATTCCACCTCACAATCTTGGTGAAATTATTGATGGTACGCTTGCTTACATTGATAATAATGACATTTCCATTGATGAATTAATTAAATTAATTCCAGGACCTGATTTTCCAACAGGAGGACTGATAATTGGAAAGGATGTAATAAAAACTGGATACAAAACTGGTAGAGGCTCCATCAAGATAAGAGGAGAAATTGAAACTGAAGAAGAAAAAAAAGACAAAACACTAGTGGTGATCAAGTCAGTACCATTTCAAACTAATAAATCTTTATTAATTGAAAAAATTGCTCTTCTTGTAAGAGAAAAAAAAATTGAAGGTATATCGGACATTAGGGATGAGTCTAATAAAGAAGGTGTAAGAATAGTTATTGATTTAAAAAGGGGAGTATCGAGCGAAGTAATTATTAATCAACTTTATAAATATTCTCCAATTGAATCATCATTTGGATTTAACACGCTTGCAATACTAAACGGAAAACCAGAACTACTAAATTTAAAACAATTTATTAAAGTTTTTGTAGAATTTAGAGAAAAAGTTTTAATTAAAAGAACTTTATTTGATTTAAAGAAGGCAAAAGATCGAGTTCATATTTTAATTGGATTATTTATAGCCATAGAAAATATTGATGAAATTATAGCGATCATTCGTAAATCTAAAAACCCAAATGAAGCAAAAACTATACTTCAAAATAAGCAATGGAGTTTTAAAAAATCAAAAATTAATAAAGATGTTTTGGATGTTAGTGATTTATCTAATAAAGATCAGTATCATTTATCGGACCATCAAGTTAGAGCAATTTTAGAACTTAGACTTCAAAAACTTACAGCAATCGGCCATGAAGAGATTAATCAAGAAATTAGTGAACTTTATAAACTTATAGTTCAATACAAAAAAATTCTAAATGACAGAAATGCATTGTTAACTCAGATTAAAGATGAACTTAAAGATATTAAGGCAAAATTTGCAACTCCTAGAAAAACTAAAATTATAAATCAAGTAGGAACTTTTGATATTGAGGATGTTGTTCAAAAGGAAGATGTGATTATTACAATTACTAATAAAGGATACATTAAAAGAAGTCCTCTAAGTTCAATTAGAGTTCAAAAAAGAGGTGGCAAAGGAAAAACAGGAATAACGACTAGAGATGAAGATTTTGTAAGTCAAATATTCACTGCTAACACTCATACACCTATTCTTTTCTTTTCATCAAAAGGCATAGTTTATAAATTAAAAGCATGGAAAATCCCTGAGGGTTCAAATCAGTCAAAAGGAAAAGCTCTTCATAGTATACTTCCTTTAAAAGAAGGCCACGTAATCACCTCAATCATGCCTCTACCAAGCGATGAGTCTTTATGGGCAAAAATGAAAATTATATTTGCAACTTCTAACGGAAAAATTAGAAAAAATAGCCTTTTAGATTTTGAAAGTATTCAGCAAAGCGGCAAAATTGCAATGAAATTAGAAGATAATGATTCAATTGTTGGAATTAAAATTTTAGATGATGACGATGACTTTTTATTAAGTTCAGAAAAAGGAAAATCTTTAAGAGTTCAATCAAAAAAACTAAGACTTTTTAAAGGGAGATCTTCTAAAGGAATAAAAGGAATGTCGTTAAAAAAAGATGATAAAATTATTTCATTATCAATTTTAAAAAGTGTAAAAATAACATCAGAAGAAGCAAAATCATATATCAAGGCATCGAGATTAGAAAAGGATGCAGATGAAACTCCAGATGATGAAAATGAAACAACTAAAATAGTAACGCTATCTAAAAAACAGATTGAGGAGTTCAAAAATAAAGAACAATATATTTTAACTGTAACTGAAAATGGTTATGGAAAACGTTCATCTGCATATGAATACAGAGTAAGTGGTAGAGGAGGCCAAGGAATTATTAATATAATAAGTTCGGAAAGAAATGGCGGTGTTGCTTCGACATTTACTATTAATCATGAAGATCAAATTATGCTAATCACTGATAAAGGTCAGATGATTAGGTGCAATGTTAAAGATATCAGAATAACAGGCAGAAATACTCAAGGTGTTAGAATTTTTAATTTATCTGACGATGAAAAAGTTGTTTCTGCAGCTAGAGTAGAAGATTCTTCAGAGGAAAATAATTAATGAATCAAAAAGCTAAAATTTATCAGCCTGTAAAGACAGCAATGCAATCCGGAAAAGCTAGAACAAAATTTTGGATTTTAGAATTCAGTAAATCTAATTCTAATAAAGATTTTGTAATGGGATGGACTTCATCATCAGATACAGACGAACAAATTAAGTTAAAATTTGAAACTCAAGAACAAGCTATTGCTTATGCTAAAGAAAATAATATTCAATTTGATATAATAGCTCATAAAAAAAATAAGCTAATTATCAAAGCTTATGCTGACAATTTTTTAAATAATGTTTAAAAGTTTTTTTTTTAATAAAAAATGGATCTTATGGTCTTGGGGTGGAGGGCTACTATTAATTTTCTCATTATTAATTCAAGTGTCAATAACTGTTAAAATAAATGAATGGTACAAAGGTTTTTATGATTTATTACAAAATGCTACAAAGAGTAATATTTCAGAATTCTGGAATAAAATTTATATTTTTTGTTATCTAGCATTTCCTTATGTAATACTAGCAACCTTCACTGGATTTTTTACAAGAGTCTATTCTCTACGTTGGCGCGAGGCTATAACTTTTGATTATATTCCGTTATGGAAAAATAGCGTTGAGAATGTAGAAGGAGCGTCACAACGAATTCAAGAAGACACAAGCAGATTCGCTAAAATTGTAGAAAGTCTAGGACTTCAAGTTATCAGAGGTATTATGACTTTAATTGCTTTTATACCTATACTTTGGGGTCTTTCATCTGGAATTCAAATAGAATTTTTAAAACAATTTCCAGGATCTTTAGTTTGGGTATCTCTATTTGTAAGTTTAGGAGGACTCGTAATTAGTTGGTTTGTCGGAATTAAACTACCAGGTCTTGAATATAATAATCAAAGAGTAGAAGCGTCATTTCGAAAAGAATTAGTGTACGGAGAAGATGACAGATTGAAATATGCAAAACCCGACACTGTCATTGAGTTGTTTTCAGGAATTAAATTTAACTATCACAGACTTTTCTATAATTATGGTTATTTTGATATATGGGTTAATTTATATGATCAATTTATGGTTATTGTTCCATACTTAGTTATGGCCCCAAGTTTATTTTCAGGTGTAATTACGCTTGGAGTTATAGTGCAGGTGTCTAATGCATTTCAAAGAGTTCATAATAGTTTTTCTTTATTTATTCATCAATGGACTACAATTACTGAATTAAGATCTATTTATAAAAGATTAGGTGAGTTTGAAATTGCAATTGGTTACAAGAAAAATTAGCCAGTATCTATTATATTTAATATTTTATCTTTTTTAAAAAACTTTAGAAGCGTACTAAATTTATCTATTGGTAAATTAGCTTCTGTATAATAATCCGTTTCTTGTTTAGCAAGTTCAAAAAGGTGAGAGTGGTACATTGGATCTGCTACAATAAAATCTTTTTCACCACTTTGTTTGTAGCCTATAATATCTCCAAATCCTCTTAATTTTAGATCTTGTTCTGATATATAAAATCCATCATTTGATTCTTTAAGAATTTTGAGTCTTTTTTTTCCATTCTCACTTATTGATTTTGAATATATTAGAATACATTCACCATCTTCGCTTCCTCTACCAACCCTCCCTCTTAATTGATGCAATTGAGCAAGACCGAATCTTTCTGAGTTTTCAATTATAATTGTATTTGCGTTTTGATTATCAACGCCAACCTCGACTACAGTTGTTGATATTAATATTGAAAATTTTTTATCTAAAAAATCTTTCATTACTTTAACTTTTTCTTCATTTTTTAAATTTCCATGCATAACTGCTACATTTTCAGGAAAATATTTTTTTAGATATTCAAATCTTTCTAGTACAGGCGTTAACTTAACTTTTTTACTTTCTTCAATTAAAGGACAAATCCAATAAACCTGTTGTTCATCTTCAATTTTATTTTTAATTAAATTAATCAAATCAGGTATTTTTTTTTCAGGAATAATATTTGTTACAATTTTAGTTTTTTTAAATGGTTTTTCCCTAAGAGTGGAAATGTCCATATCACCATAAGTTGATAAAATTAAAGTTCTGGGTATTGGTGTTGCACTCATTAATAGTACATCGCAATTCATACCTCCTTTTTCAGATAGATTTATTCTTTGCTTAACACCAAATTTATGTTGCTCATCTATAATGATTAAACCTAAATTTTTAAATGAAACACTTTCTTGGAATAAAGAATGAGTTCCTATCAAAAAATTAATTTTTCCATCAACAAGTTCTTTTTTAATTTCAATTTGTCTTTTTTTATTTACACCACCACTTAAAATTTCAACTCGGATATCTAGACCTTGAGTTATTGATTTAATTAAATTTAAATGCTGGGTTGCCAATATCTCTGTTGGGCACATTAAAGCCACTTGATAACCAGAAGCCACCACATTTAAGGCAGAGATAATTGAAATTATAGTCTTTCCTGAACCAACATCACCCTGAAGCAGTCTTAGCATTTTTTTGTCTTTGATTAGACCATCTTCAATTTCTTTTATTATGTTCTCTTGATCTTTAGTTAAATCAAAAGATAAATTTTTAATTATTTTTAATTTATATTCAGAAGAAAAAAATTTGGGTTTTTTATAAATAGTTAAATTTTTTTTTTTTATTTGTGAAAAAATTAGTAAATTAGAAAATATTTCATCAAAAGATATCCTTTCATAAGCTAAAGAATTTTTATCTAAATCCTCTATTTTTTTTGGATTATGAAGTTGAATTAATGAATCTTTAAAACTAGACCATTTATTATTTTTAATAATAATATCTCTATGCCACTCCTCAACATCAGGGATATTTTTAGTAATATTTTCGTAAATTTTGTTTATGGTTTTATTGGAAACACCTTTTAATGAACTGTAGGTTGGCATTATTTTGCTAACTTTTTCTTCATTATTAACTGAGGTAACGTAGTCGGGATTGGTTATTTGATACTTATTTTTATAAATATTAATTTTTCCACTAACTATAACTTCACCGTTTATAGGCAATATTTCTTTGATATAGTTTTCTCTTGAATTAAAAAAAACAATATTAATTTCTCCAGTATCATCAAAACATTGTACAGTATTAGGAAGTCTTCTTATTCTTGGAAAGTTATGTTTTTTAACTTTCACAAATATTGTACTAATTTTTCCAATTTCAAGACTATTTAACTTAGGACAATGAGTTCTATCAATTAATCCATATGGAAAATTAAAAATTAGATCGATATTAGATTCTATTCTTTTTTCGTTAAATAATTTCTCTATTTTTGGTCCTATTCCTTTTGTTTTAGAAATGGGATTAAAAAAAAAATTAAAATTTTTTTCTATCATTTAAAGACTTATTTTAATTAAGATATATATATTAGATATGAATAATTTAATAAAAAAACTTCAATATCGTTCTAATCACAGAGGAACTAAAGAAATGGATTTGCTAATAGGTGGATTTGCTACTGAAAACTTAAAAAAAATGACTCTTGAAGAATTAAAAGAATTTGAAATTTTATTAAATTTTACCGATAAAGAATTAAGTTCATGGTTGGTGGATAATAAAAAAAATAATGATCTAGAAAATTTTTCTATATCTAACAAGATTAAAGAATTTAAGTTAAAATTTTAAACTCTTAAAGAACAAATAGAATTAACTAATTTTAATGTATTAATAGAAATTATGGCGGAGAGGGTGGGATTTGAACCCACGAACGAGTTGCCCCGTTGCTAGTTTTCAAGACTAGTGCTTTCAACCGCTCAGCCACCTCTCCTTGATTAATGACTTTAAATGTCGGCTATGTTAAAAAAATGTGATGAATATTTACCCTAAATTTAAAATATTTCTAATTATTTATTTATTTGTAATATTTAATCCCACTATTTCATTATCAAATGAAAAATTTAATGAATGGTTAGTTGGTTTTAAAGGTAGAGCAATAGCTCAGGGTGTTTCAAAAGAAACAGCAGATAATGCATTAAAAAATGCCAAATTTTTGGAGAGAATTGTTGCGTTAGATAGAAAGCAACCTGAATTTTTTGAAAAAACTTACGAGTACCTAGACAAAAGAGTAGATGAAAAAAGAATACAAGCAGCAAAAAATCTTTTAAACGAAAATTCAGCTTTGCTTGAAAAAGTTAATACTAAATTTAAAGTTGATAAAGAAATTCTTGTAGCTTTGTGGGGTATTGAGACAAATTTTGGAGTTAATAAAGGAAAGGTAGATATCATTTCAGCTTTATCAACGCTATCATTTGACACTCGAAGACCAGAATATTTTGAAAAAGAATTAATTATACTTTTAAAATTAATCGATAATAAAACTATTAAATATGAGAGTTTATATGGTTCATGGGCTGGCGCGATTGGTAACTTTCAATTTATGCCATCCACAATACAAAAATATGGAATAAATTTTGATGAAGTTGCTGATATTGATTTGATAAATTCTTTTCAAGACTCCCTTGCTTCTGCAGCAAATTATTTAAAAACTATAGGATGGAATGAAAAAGATAAATGGGGGTTTGAAATTAAAATAGAAAAAACTTTTGATAATAATTTAATTAATACAGATTCTAGAAATCTTAAAAATAAAATTTCTGTTGCCCAGTTAAAATCATTAGGTTTTAAAAATAAAAATGGTACCGAAATTTCATCTACAGATAAAAAAGAAGGTTGGCTAATAAAACCAGATGGAGATGATGGTCCAATTTATATTGTATTTGATAATTTTTTAAGATTATTAGAATGGAATAGATCTTTGCGATTTGCGATAACTGTAGGAACTCTTTCAGATAAGATAAAAATATAAAATGAGAAATAAAATACTTATTTTATTTTTTATTTTGGTTGTATCGTGTCAGACTTTTTCAACCTCTGAAAAAAACAATTCTTATGAAAAAATAGGGTTTGCTGAATCTGCAAAGAATGAGAATGTTATACATCAAAGCATAGTTCCTGGTAGTCAAATTAGAATAACTAACTTATCAAATAAAAAAAATATAATAGTAAGTATTGATAAAAATTCTAGCTATAAAAAAGAAAGAGAAATTATTATTCCTAATAAATATTTTGATTTATTGGAGTTAAATCCTAACTTACCGATAGTAAAAATTGAAACTATAAGAACAAACAAAACTTTTAAGGCTGAGACTGCAAAAATTTTTGAAGAAGAGAAAAAAGTTACCCAAAATATCGAGACAAAAAATGTTGATATTGTTGATCTGTCAAAGAGTAACTCTTCAAAAGATAATAACTTAAAAAAAATAATAATTTATTATGGTGATTTTACTTTTAAAAATTCAGCTTTAGATATGGTTAGTTTGTTAAAAAAAGAAATAAAAAATATAAATCCGACTATTACTCAGGTTGATAAAAAATTTAGAGTAAAAGTTATAACAGTTAATGATATCAATGAATTTGATAATTTTTTTAACAAAATTGTAAATACTAAATTTGAAAATTATAATATAAGCGTCGAATGATTTTAAAGAATTTTTTTTATTTAGTATTTGCTATATTTACTTTTGCTTCAACTGCTTATTCTCAAATAATTATTCCAGATAAAGTTAGACAAGGTATTGTTGTAGACCATTCTAGCGGAGCTGTACTGGCTGAAAAAAATCCAGATCAGAAAATTTCACCTGCTTCTATGACTAAAATCATGACTGCAGTTGTTGTATTTGATCAACTTAAGAATAAAAAATTTAAACTTACAGATCAATTTGTAGTATCAAAAAAAGCACGAGATGCGACAAAATCAGGAGAATCTACAATGTTTTTAGTTCCCGGAGATAAAGTTGCAATTGAAGATTTATTAAGAGGTTTAATTATTGTTTCTGGCGTTGATGCGTCGATTGTTTTGGCGGAAGGAATATCTGGAACGGAAGAACAGTTTGCAAATTTAATGAATGAAAAAGCTAAACAAATAAATATGATTAATACTAATTTTAGTAACTCTTCAGGCACATTTAGCCAAAATAATTATTCAACAGTAAGAGACATTGCGTTGCTCTCTTCTTATTTAATAAATAACTATCCGCAGTATTATAAATACTTTAAAGAAAAAGATTTTGCGTGGGCGAGAACAGGTGGAAATCCAGTTAAACAGGAAAATAGAAATGTTTTGCTTTCAATGGATGAAGGAGTTGATGGAATAAAAACAGGTCATTTGAAAGATAGTAAATATTCAATTGCTGTTACAAAGAAAAAAGATAACAGAAGGATAATAGCTGTTGTCAGTGGGTTACCAACGATGTCTTCAAGAGCAGAATCTTCTAAACTATTATTAAATAGTGCTTTCAATAAAATTGATCTTGTTAAAATTGCTTATAATTCTGATAAATTTAGAATTAAAATTTGGAACGGGAGTTCTTCATATCTAGATGTTAAAGGAGCAAATAAAGATGGTATTTTTGTTAATCTTCCAAAGAATTTAAAAAATCCAAAAATTAGAATGGAATTAGAATATGAATATCCTTTGCAACCTCCTATTAAAAAATTTGAAAAAGTTGCAGTTCTTAGAATTTATAACAACAAAGAACTTATAGACGCTGAGGATTTGTATGCTCAAAAAGACATAACTGATAAAAATATATTCTTTAAAGGAATTCAAAATATCAATCATTATTTATGGCGATAAAAAGACCATTTTTTATCTGCTTTGAAGGCGTTGAGGGATCTGGAAAATCAACACAGGCCAAACTATTATATAAATTTATTAAAAAAAATATTACAAGAAATGTAATTTTAACTAGAGAACCTGGTGGTACTTTATTTTCAGAAAAAATAAGAAATTTAATGCTAGATAAAAATACAAACATTAACCCACTAACAGAATTTTTTTTATTAATGGCGGCAAGAAATGAACATATAATTAGTAAAATAAATTTTTATCTTAAGAAAAATTTTATTATAATTTGTGATAGATTTTTTTATTCCACATTAGCATATCAACATTATTTGGAAGGTATGGATAAAAAATTTATATTTAACATTCAAAAGAAGATTTTTAATAAAGTTCATCCTGATATTACTTTTTTGATCGATTTAAATAAAAAAGAATCTAAAGTTAGAATAAACAAACGATCAAAAAAAACCAACAGATTTGACAAACTTTCAAATTATCATTTTAATAAAATTAGGAATGGATTCATAAAAATTTCAAAAATATATAAAAATAAAATAGTTCTAATTGAGGGCAGCAAGTCTCTTAGTGAAATTCAGAATGAAATTAATAATAAAACTTTAAAAATATTAAATGCAAGATTTTAGCTTTCAAAATATTGAAACACTTAATAAATTTCAAAGATTTTTATATGGTCATGATGACTTATTTATAAATCTTACTAGACTTTTTGAAAAAAAAAAATTACCAAATAAGATTATATTCAGTGGTAGTGATGGGGTAGGAAAGGCAACGTTTATTTATCATCTGATAAACTTTATATTATCAAATAAAGAGGACTATTCTTATAATACAAATGATAAAGAAATTGATGAAAATAATAAAAGTTATTTAGATTTAATTAATAATATTAATTTTAATTTTAAACATTTAAAAGTTGATGATTATAAAAAAATAATTAGCATAGAAGAAACGAGAGAAATTATAAGTTTCTTTAACAAATCATCAATAAACAACAAGCCTAAAATATTTTTTTTGGAAGGCGCTGAAAATCTTAATAAAAATTCATCAAATTCAATTTTGAAAATATTAGAGGAGCTTCCTGAAAATAATTTTTTTTTTATATCCTATCTTGAAAATAAATTTTTACTCGACACAATTAAATCTAGGTGTTTTAATTGTAGACTTTTTATTAATACAAATGAGAATTCATTTATTAAAGAAAAATTAATGACACAATTTAAATCTAATAGTAAAAATATTAGAAATTTAACACCAGGAATTAACCTTAAATTGAATATTCTGTTTGATGAACTAAATATTCATGAAAAGGATTTTTCAACAAAAATTCTATCCATACAAAATTTTTATTTAGAAGAAAAATATAATAAAATTATAGATTTAATGCATATATACATTGAAAACTATTTTGTAAGTAATTTGGGTAAAAATAATTTTTTTAAAAATTTTAGAATAAGAAATAAAATTAACAATATTATTTACAACATCAATTCTATTAATAATGAAATCCGAAGCAGTTTTTATGAAATTAATCTTTTGCTTGGTATTAAATAATGAAAAATTTTTACCTAACTACTCCAATTTATTATCCATCAGCAAAACCTCATATGGGTCATGCCTATTCGAGTATATCCGCAGATGTTATAGCCAGATTTAAGAGAATAGAAGGGTATAATGTTAATTTTTTAACAGGAACAGACGAACATGGTCTTAAAATTCAAAGAGCCGCTGAGAAACAAAAAAAAGATCCTAAAGATTTTTGCGATGAAATTTCTAAAAATTTTATAGATCTTGCAACAAAACTAAATCTTACAAATACAGATTTTATTAGAACCACTGAAGATAGACATAAAAAGACTGTTTCTAAATTATGGAATATTCTTGAGGATAAAAAAGAAATTTATATTTCTAAATATTCTGGCTGGTATTCTGTATCTGACGAAGCATTTTATGCAGAAGATGAGATAGAAACTAAGTTTGATGTTAAAACTTCTAAAATTTCAGGATCAAAAGTAGAATGGATGGAAGAAGAATCTTATTTTTTTAGACTTTCTAAATGGCAAGAACCTTTATTAAAATATTATGAAGATAATCCTGAATTTATCTCTCCATCTAGTAGAAAAAATGAAGTTATAAGCTTTGTTAAAAGCGGCCTTAAAGATCTTTCAATAAGCAGAACATCTTTTAAATGGGGAATACCAGTGCCAAATAACAATAAACATATAATTTATGTATGGCTCGATGCTCTAACTAACTACATAAGTGCTTTAGATTATTTTGAGATTGATAATAAAAAACAATTTTGGCCAGCAGATGTTCATATTATAGGCAAAGACATTATAAGATTCCACTGTGTTTATTGGCCAGCTTTTTTATTAGCAGCTGGAATTAAACCTCCAAAAAAAGTTTTTGCTCACGGCTGGATACTTTCCGGTGAAGAAAAAATGTCTAAATCTAAAGGAAATATTTTAGATCCTTTAGAAATTATTGAGAATTATGGTTTAGACGAAATTAGATACTATTTAATGAAAGAGGTTATTTACGGAGAGGATGGGAAAATAACCCCCGAAAATCTAATTAATTGTATTAATAGCGATTTAGCTAACAACATAGGAAATCTATATCAAAGGATAGGTTCAATCGTTCATACCAAGCTAAGCTCAACAATCCCAGAATGCAATCCAAAAGAAAGTTCCGATTTAAAAATATTCGATTTAGTTGAAGATAATTTAGAATTGTTAATTAAGACTTTTAATAAATTTGAAATTCATAATTATTTAAAAAATATAATTCAGCTTTGCTCAGAAGTTAATAAATATGTAAATGATTCAGCCCCATGGTCTATAAAAGAAGATAATTTAGAAAAAAGAAACGTAATAATATATGTAGTTTTAGATTTTATGAGAAAAATATCTATTTTATTACAGCCAATTATTCCAGATAAAAGCAAAATTATTCTAGATTCATTAAATATTAATCAAAATGAAAGATTTATAAAAAATATAAATAAAAACTTTTCACTTAAACAAAATACTAAAATTCAAAAAATAAATATTTTATTTAAAAAACAGTGATAATAGATTCTCATTGCCATCTCGATTATGAGCCTTTGATTAATAATATTGATCAAGTGCTATTAAATGCCAAAAATAATAACATTATAAGTCTACTCACTATTGGAACAAGTCTTGAAAGTTCTAAAAAAGTTTTAGATATAGTTGATAAATATCCGAATGTTTATGGAGCTATAGGAATTCATCCTAATTCAACAAGTGGTAATTTGGAAAAAATAGATGAAATTCTTATCCTTAAAAAAAAAAATAAAAAAATATTAGCTTTTGGAGAGACAGGTTTAGATTATTTTTACAAACGTAGTGAAAAAAAAGACCAAATTTTTTCATTTGAAAAACATATTAATTTTTCAATCATTGAGAATGTTCCTGTGATTATTCACACAAGAGACGCAGATGATGATACTATTTCAATTATTAAAAAATATTACAAAAAAACCAATTTTTTAATCCACTGTTTTACTGGGACCTTAGATTTTGCAAAAAAACTTTTAGATCTAAACTGCTTAATTTCATTTAGTGGAATAATTACTTTTAAAAAATCTAATAATTTAAGAGATGTTGTAAAATATGTTCCTCTAGAAAGAATGCTAATAGAGACAGACTCTCCATATCTAAGTCCAGATCCATTTAGAGGAAAAAGTAACGAACCTGCAAATGTGAAAATTATAGCAGAAACTGTTGCGTCAATTAAACAAATAACTTTTGCCGAAGTAGCAAATTCAACCACAACTAATTTTAAAAATTTTTTTTTACATGAAAAAAACTGAAATAACTTTATTAGGCTGTGGAAGTTCTTTAGGAGTTCCCAGAATTGATGGATATTGGGGAAAAGTTGATAAAAAAAATAAAAAAAACCATAGAATGAGATGTTCTTTATTCATTAAATATAAAGATTTGAATATATTAATAGACACTTCACCAGATATGAAAAATCAACTTTTGAATAATAAAATTAAAAAGATTGATTTTGTTGTTTATACTCATGATCATGCTGACCAAACTCATGGCATTAATGAGCTTAGACCTTTTTTTTGGATTAATAAAAAAAAAATACCGATTTATGCTGATAAAAGAACTTCTAATTATTTATTAAATTCTTTTGAATATTTGTTCGTAAAGAAAAGTAAATATTATAAACCGATATTAGAAATGAATATCATTAAAAATAACTTCTTTTTAAAAAAGAAAAATAACTCAATTAAATTAGAAACAATCAAAGTTAAACATGGGGATATAGATTGCAATGGATATTTATTTAACAAAATAGCTTATATTAGTGATTGTAGCTCAATATCGAATGAATGTTTAAAAAGATTAATGGACTTAAAATTATTAATTATAGATTGCTTAAAATTTAAAAGACATGCAACGCATTTAAATTTTAAAACATGTTTATCATATATAAAAATGTTAAACCCAAAAAAAACTATTCTTACAAATTTACATAGTGATATTGATTATTCGTCATTTAAGAAAAAATTATCAAAAATATCTAAAAACATAATTCCTGGTTATGACGGCTTAAGAGTTTCTGTATGATGAAAAAAAAAATAGAAATTGCAGAACTACTACCTAATAAAGAAGATTATTCAGTGAAAAATGCTGCCGCAGCTTCGATTTGGGTAAAAGATTTTAATAAAGGAAGCATTGCTAGAAAGCAAATAATTTTTGGAATTTCTTCTTACTCTTCTCCGCTTTCAAAAAATTTTATAAATTTAAAAAAAAATAACATAATAAATAATAGTTATTTTTATATTAAAAATTTTATTAAAAAATTACCAAGAACTATTAAAATTATTGTAATACACAATAGACCACACTTTTTTTTTATTCTTAAAAAAAAATTTCCAGAAATTAAATTTATCTTAGTTTTTCATAACGATCCAAATACATTAAGAGGCTCTAGATCACAAAATGAAAAATTAAGTATTATAGAAAATTGTAAAAAAATCGTTTTTGTTAGCTCTTATGTTAAAGAAAGATTTTATTATAATATAAAAAATCTTTTACCTATTAAAGGAGATGTTATTTATCCTTCTACAAATTATTACAATCATAATTTTAAAAAAAAACTTAAAAAAGAAAAGATTATTGTTTTTATTGGAAAGCTTAACTCATCAAAGGGTTATAATTTATTTGGTCCTGCTGTAATTAACGTTTTAAAAAAACATAAAGACTGGAAAGTTATAGTTGCAGGTAATGAAAAACGTGAATCTTATGATTTTAATCATGAAAGATTAAAAATTTATAATTGGCTATCACATAAGCAAATTATAAATATTTATAAAAAATCATCTATTTCTGTAGTTCCATCAATTTGGAATGAGCCATTCGGTCGTACTGCAATGGAATCTTCAGATATGGGGAATGCTTTGATAACTAGTGGCAAAGGCGGGTTAAAAGAAACAGTATTTAATCCAATAATAATTAAAAAAATCACTTCTAAAGCAATCCAAAATGAAATTGAAAAATTAATAAACAATCCCAATTTACTAAAAAAAATTCAAAAATTTAATTACAAAAATAATAGAATTAATTTCAAAAATAATTTAAAAAAAATATCTTCTTTAAAGGAAAATTTAATTGAAATAAATGATTATAAACTTAATTTTATCAATAATAATAATAATAATAAAATTCTTCATATAGCTAATTTTGATGAAAAAAATGACTTTAGATTATCCAATATTAATCTTGCTATTAAAATTTCGAACGGATTTAGAAAAGATAAATTTCAAATTACTAATTTTAGCGATAGATTCTTTCTTCAGACAAATGCTTTTTCAAATATAGATGATAAAATTATAAATATTATTAAAAATTTAAACCCTAATTTACTTTTATTGGGGCATACTAATTCAATTAAAAAAGAAACCATAAAATATATTAAAGATAAATTTTCAAATATAAAAATTGCCTACTGGTACGAAGATTCAATTAATAAGAAAGGTCCTGATTTCAATAAAAATAAACAATTTATAGAAAAATATAAAGATTATGTTGATCAATATTTTGTAACTACTCATAAAGATCATATCCAAACTTCTATACCTAAAAATAAATTAAATTTTATTCCAGTTCCTTGTTCTAGTGTGACTGAAAATTTAAATTTATACCAAACAACAAATCACGAGTTTGATATTTTTTATGCTGTAAGCCATGGCGTCAACAGAGGTATTCTTAAAAGAAACAAAATAGACGAAAGATTTAATTTTTTAAAATTTTTAATGAGCAAATCTAGTGATATTACTTATAATATTTTTGGTTTTAACAATGTTCAACCTTTATGGGGTGATAAATTTGTTGAAGAAATATCAAAATGTAAATTTGCTTTAAATCTAAGTAGGGGAGAGCCTATTAAATATTATTCTAGCAACAGAATTGCTTCGTTGGTTGCAAATGGGATACCTACATTAATAGATGAAAAGGTAAAATTTAGTGATTTTTTTTCAAATAATGAAATGATTTTTTACAAAGATATTTACGATTTAATTGATAAAGTTAATTATTATAAAAATAATGTAAGAAAAAGGGTTCAGCTAGGAATTAATGGAAAAAAAAGATATTTTAAAATATTTAATAATAGGATTGTGGCCGATTATATATTCTCAAAAACATTAGGCGTTAAACCGTTGCATGATCATATTTGGGATAAATAATTAAGTATTATAAATAAATAAATTTAAAAAAATCACTTTATAAATCTATTTTTGATAAAGCATTATTTTTAAATAAATTAGATTCTTTTATATATCTTCTAACCATTTGCGTTGTTTTATGACCTGTCATAGTCATAATGCTTTTTTCGTCAG
>Ga0209191_1000494_pt1 | contig 30450 bp, 30 predicted proteins | sample S_130626_EF_Meta_FD_187320 | JGI IMG/M metagenome (GOLD analysis project Ga0209191, IMG submission 187320) | Freshwater microbial communities from Lake Simoncouche, Canada to study carbon cycling - S_130626_EF_MetaG (SPAdes) (version 2) | ecosystem: Environmental > Aquatic > Freshwater > Lake ...
CCGAAAGAATCGGAGGCGGTCCGAAAAGTCTGGGCGGCCCAACACGATCAACCGATTTTGAGATTTGTAGGGAATCAGATTTTGATGGCGTGTGAAGAAGCCAATGTGGAGAGAGCTCTTTTTTGGTTACGGTGGGTTTTGGATGAAGATAAGCGTCTCCGGAAAATGAATAATGGATTTACAATGACAACGAACCGGAGAGGAAGTCAGGGATCTGGAAAGATTGATAAGGCTGAGATTGGATATTACATTGCGGCGATTTGTGCGGAGGCATACAAGGATTTGGCGCGCCGGGGTCTGATTCGGATGCACGAGGAATTTCAGGCACTGCTTGATCTCTGGAAGGGAAAGCAGGGTCGTCTGAGTATGCGACAACGTCAAGAGTGCTTGGCAATAATGATTCTGGCTCTTGCTGAAGTGCCGAGATGGAAAGTGCCTGCTGCGCAGCCTTTAGTCAAAGACCCGACGGTAATTAGCCGAGCTGTACAGCAGTCGGTACGTTTCTTTCAGGAAGTGCTAGTCAAACCGCAGGTTCAACCGATTGTTCCGAAGGATATTGCGGGTGCGGCAAAACGAAAGAAGATATCATTGACGGGAAAGCCTACTAGCACAGAAGATCAGATGAGGTTGATGGATGAGATGGTTATGGCGTTTATTGATAGATAAACGAGTAGGTGATGGCTTTCATCGATAGATGAATACGATTGATGAAAGCAAAAATTGAAATGCCTCAACTGCTACTTACACGTATACCCTATATACGAATAAGATGCAGTCTCTTGTTCAGAAGTTGATTGCCGCAAATGAGGCGTACCGTAACGGAGCTAATCTTCTGATGACGGATGATGAGTACGACGAGGGCATTGAGATGCTGGCTCGTGTTGATCCGAATCACCCTCTGCTCTTTCAGGTTGGTGCGACTGTTGGTCAGGATCAGGCTGGTAAGGCAACCAAGCTTCCGCACCGAATGGCATCTCTGGATAAGGCCAAGGTTCAGGAGGATCTTGCAAAGTTTATCAAGAGGCAACCCGAAGCAGGAACTCAGGGGTTTGTTCTGAGTGAGAAGCTTGATGGCATCTCCGGCCTCTGGAGTCCTAAGAAGGGAAAGCTCTATCTTCGTGGAAATGGAATTGTTGGAGTGGACGTTAGCAATTATTTGCCGCATCTCCAGCTCTTTACAGTAAAGAAGCCGACTACTGAAGAAATCCCAGAGGATGTCTGGATTCGTGGTGAACTGATTCTTCCAAAGTCAAAGATTCCTCCGGGGCGTCTGGGGCGATCCATCACAAATGGCATCTTTCACCACGATGTTCCTGATCCGAAGGAGGCAGGTAATGTCCGTTTCGTAGCCTACGAGATCATCGGAATGGCAGGCAGCATTACGGCTCAGCAGCAAATGGCCTGGATTCAAAATTGGAATTTGTACTATCCTTGGTATCAGGTTGTGGCTGCTTCGCTGCCGACGGCTGCTGATCTTACACAGATTTTGGAGACTCGCTTGGCTGCGTCAGAGTATGATATGGATGGCATTGTCATTCGGACCAAGCAGCCAGCAAAGCTAGCAGTCAAGGGAAATCCGACGGAGTGTATTGCGTGGAAGCCGCCGCGTGGAGAGACAAAGCTAACGAAAGTCATCCGAGTAGAGTGGAATGCAAGCGCAAATGGACGCCTTGTTCCGCGTGTGGAGATTTCGCCGGTGGCTCTGGGTGGTAGTACAATCACCTATGTTACGGGCACTCATGCGCGGCGCATTCTCGATTGGAAGGTGGGTCCGGATGCGATGGTTGTGATTCGCAAGGGTGGTGATGTTATTCCGGTGCTTGATTCTGTTCAGACTCCAAGCCCACTTGAACAATCTCAGATCTTCCCATCGGCAGATTCGTACGAGTGGGATGGGCCTGCTGAGACCGCAGTAAACATCAAGCAGAAGACCGCAGATAAGACAACGCAGGCAGCACAGCTTCTGAAGATGGTGACGAAGCTTGAGTGGGATAATGTGGGTCCGTCACAGCTGAAGGCTCTGGTGGAGGCAGGATATGCCACGGTACCGCAGATTCGTAAGGTATCTGAGGCAGATTTGAAGAAGCTGCTGGGTCCGACAAAGGGAGCACACTTCTACAAGCTTATTCAGACAGATGGATGGCTCAACAAGAATGAGATTACACTCTTTCTTGCTAGTCCAATTGGACGTGGAGGTATTGGATCAACGAAGCTGGAGAGTCTAGCTGCGATTCAGCCAGATGTGACTCTTTGGTCGAAGGCGGGAATCTTTATGAGCGTCAAGGGATGGTCGCCAGATTCACTCAAGGAGTTTCAGGTGATTTGGGCTGAGTATGAGACATTTAGGAAGACGGAGTGGGCCTTTCTCAAGTATCCACAGGTTGCTGCGACAGCAGCGCAAGCCCAGTCACAGACACAGATTCCTATCATCGGATCAGTTGTCTTCAGTGGTTTCCGTGATGCCAAGCTCGAAGAGAATCTGATTGCCAAGGGATACAAGGTATCAGATACGGTCAAGGCAGACACAAAGGCTGTTCTGATCGCCGATAAGGAGAACCCTGAGGTCTATACGTCAACAAAGGTTGAGAAGGCCAAGAACCTCTCCGGTTGCCGTATTCTGCGAAAGAGCGATTGGACATTGCTGTAGAAAATCAGCACACAACGGTAGAGGTCATTGAGAACAATGGGAGCCATACAATCAATAGTACAATATAAAATTCCAGATCTTTACTGGCAATGGGGAATACTTATTTTTCTTATTCTTTTAATGACTACGTATGGTGGATTTTCTTTTTGGTTTTACCAAAAGTATTCAATGTTCACAGAAACTCCCAATAGTATTGCGACATTATTGTCTGTTCGTAGAAATGCGCTAGGTAGTATACAACCGGCTAGTTTTGTTTCGGTAACTGCAAATCTAGCAACTGGAGGCCTTGTACCTTGGTCTTCAATAAATGAAAAATATCAAGCTCTTCATAATTGGCGCCCTTTGACAGTTCGCCTTGTAGGATATCTAGGTGGATCAAATGGTCTTGAAAATGGAGTGTTTGATATGAATTTTGGTGTAAGATCTGCTCTAAACCTTGGGACTCGTTGCTTCTTATTTGATATAGATTATCTTGAAGTAGCACCGTGTAGGCCTCTTTTGCTTTACAGAGATAAAACTGCTTATAAGAGATCATTGAATAGCGGATCTATTTTGGATGGAATGACCGCGCTCTCAAATAATGCATTTACAAATAATAGGGATCCAATTCTAATCATTTTATATTTACATAGGATACCGCCAGGAAATAAACAGCAAGAAAGATTCTTTTTAAATTTAGCAAAGTCATTAAATCCATTAGCAGATAATCAGAATCATCTTGGAGAAACGAGCCTGGGTAATTTTCGTAATTGTGGAAAGGAAGATACGCTTTTTATAACACCGATAACAACCTATGCAAATAAATTCATTGTATGCGTTAACTACGATACGTCACAGTTAAAGGCTACTACAAATCCAGCAGATAATCTTCATTACTGGAACCATGCTCGGATCTATCAAGATCCTCAAGGAATAGATAAGACATTAGGATCTGTGACTCCATCTGTAGCAACTGGTCGTTCCGCACATATTAAAGTTGCATCAACCGATCAGATTCTTAATATAGCAGAAGCGGCTCAAGCAACCTATGCTGTCTCGTGTTCATCTGTATTTACAATATCACTTGCACCTCCTGAATATGACTACACGAATGCAAAAATGGAAACGCTACTCAATAAATTAGGTGTTCAATGTGTACCCCTTGATGTTCTAAGTCTTGGAATAAATCCAAATTACGCTGCTGCGAAAGATGAGATTCTTAGAAATAAACCTACACCTACACGGGTTGAGTTATCAACGGATAACAGTACGTCAAAGAAGGATCCATTATCCTACTGGTATTATGCACCGTGGTCATTTAAGAATATTGCTAATTATGTATAGTGATACTAGTAAGAACTAATGAAGTATAGTCAAGTACTTTTACTACTTCTTTTAATCGCAATAGGTGCACTAGTTATTAAGTCATCACGTGATGGCTTTGCTGATCCTATACCTGGGTATATCATTCCGAAGCCGGTTGTTCCCAAAAAACCATCGGCTGCCACCAACTCAAATGGAGGTCTTTTAGTCATTGGTAAATAATGCGATACTACGATAGAGGCTATCCGATGCCAGATAAGATAATAAAACAATTAGATAATCTTGTAGATAAAGCAAAGGCAAAGCTTAATCTAGAAGTAGCACAAAACCCGGCACTCCAAAAGGCTATTAACGTAGTTGAGCTTTTCTTAAGACGGAAAGGACGATGTTGCTATGGTGGCCAGGCCATTAATGCGCATCTGAATGAGAAAGACAAGTTCTATGATCCGAATGTGAGCTTGCCTGACTATGATTTCTTTACGCCCGATGCTAAATCGGATATGGATGAAATCGTGGATGATCTGAAGAAGGCAGGGTTTACAGAAATCTCAAAGCGTATTGGTATTCACGAAGGCACATCTAAAATCTACGTGAATTTTGCGGCGGTTGCAGATATTACACAGTTAATTCCTGAATTCTATGAACAGATTTCAAGCAAGTCAAATGTATTTGATGGCATTCACTACATAGATCCTATTTTTCTGCGTATGTTGATGTATCTGGAGATCAGTAGACCACGTGGACAAGTGGAGCGGTGGACTAAAGTCTTTGAGCGTCTACAGTTACTTCAAAAGGCGCATCCTATACCGAAATGTAAAATATCAAATTCACCTATTATTGAAGATGAAAACTCTGCAAATGCGCGTGCTTATTTGGTGAAGTATATGATCTCAAATCGGCGAGTGTTTATGGGCGCTGACATTCACGAGATCTATTCACAAAGTGGCCTAGGAAAATCTGCAGGATCCCGGACGCACTTCCTACTCAAAGGTACAGCACCGGTTGTTTTCTTAAGTCCTGATGCTGAAGATGATGCGGATAAGATTACAGCTGCGATGAACGTTAAAAAGGTCAGTATTGTCGGCTATCAGAACTTACTACCACCGATGGTCGCCTTGTACAAAGGTGATCACATTATCTGTTTAATTGTTCAGCAGGAGGCTTGTCATTCACACATTGTGCTGCCTTTAACAAAGCACCGGCAATTGCGTATAGCGTCAATTGATACATTATTGACATTTTTGATTAGTTTATACTATCGTGAGGACTCTCTGCTAATGACTAAGGAAGCGCTTTTGTGCTGGATTCGCGAATATATCGATATTTCGGATCGCTATAGAAATCATCCGACTAAGTTGTTTCCTTCATTTTCATTGGACTGTACTGGATATCAGACAACTTTTGCGTCCTTGCTGAGGGCAAAGGCCGCGCGAATTGAAGCAGAGCGTCAAAAAGTCAGTAGTGGTGTACGTGTAACAAGGAGAAAAGTTGTTACACGGAACTCCGTAAAGCGTAGCAACTCCGTGAAGCGTAGAGCAGTCACAAAACGTAAACAGATGTAATTAGACCAACGGGCATTTGAAATCAGCGGTTTAAACTTAATAGATGATAGATGGCAAATGCCAACGGACCAAGTGTATCACAAACAGAAGATCCATCTTTTATTGAATTAGTTTTACGGTATTTACCTGGCGAACTAAGACGTTCTGTTGAAGAAGTATCTGATGCTGTAACTCCAGCAACCATTGCTAGAAATAATGTATTACTCTCACGGCGTTTTACTGAGTTGGGGCAACTCCGAGAGTACATTATTGGATTATTTACAAAAGCTGTTGATACAGCAATTAATGAGGCCGTTGAAAAGGCTACGGGTGCGAGTACATCGAGTGCTTCAGGAGCTCCGTCACGGTCGGTTTCTAGTTTTGTTGCGAATGCTTCACCTGCTTCAAGGCAGGCTTCAGCGGCTTCAGCCGCTTCAGCGGCTTCAGCAGCTTCAGCGGCTTCAGCAGCTTCAGGATCTACACCGTATTCACCTGCTGGGTTTCTTAATGGTGGCACACGAAGACGTCGAAAGAGATACAGTCGATCTCACAAGAAGCGAAATTAACTCTTAGCACTTGACATAGAAAATACAAGTGCAGCAGCACGATTATCCCCTCCTTTATATTCAGTATACGATTTCTTAGGACCGTTATCTTGTTGCCACGGAAAAAGAGTTCCATCCTTCATCTTTTTCTCATTAATTTCATAAGCTGCTAGTTTTGTAAAAATAGAATTGGTTGATTTGAGTACTGACTGAACATCTGGATTCTGAAAGAGTGCTGTAACTCGTGTAATTTGAGAATCAAGATCAGGTACTGAACAGGATGCTGCTTCCAACTCAAGTTCTTTCTGTTTCTTAAGTTTTAAAGCATTTGCGGAACACGTTTTGCCTTCAAATCCTTCAATCTTTTTCATATCTTCTGCGCTAGGTGCTGTTGTGGGTGGATTCATTCCTCCATCAATAGCACCCTGTAATTGATTAAGTGTATCGGCATAGAGTTTAACTTCAAGAGAAATACGGCTCGCAATATCATCCGGAATCTCTAGCAGTGCTTCTGTAGCTGCTGCTTTATCTGCGTCAGACTTGTAAGTAGGTAATTGATAGATTGAGCAAGGGAGAACTTCTTTACCTTTGAGAGCTGTTTTCAGAGTTTGTTTAACTTGCTTGTCAGCGTCATCTGAAGATAGGTTATTCATTTGTTGTAGAATAGTTTTGAGTCTAGCTTGCATTGTATTTGATAGATCACAGTAGGGTTTCATTTGTGTTGCGATACTTTTCTGTAGATTCGTGTAACGACCGCCTATAGATTTATCTTCAAAACCCTCTTTTTTACTGGTAGCACGTATCTTTTTTGATAACCAGGTAAGAAGAATTCCGAGAAAGGATACGGCAATGGCAGCGCCAAGTGTAATAAGTATAGTATCCATACTTCTTATTTGTATATAAGAATATAATTATTGTAGATGCCAAGCCTAGGTGGTACTCTTTCATCAGGGTATACAAACTCTCTTAATGACCAGGCAATCTATTGCGGTATTCCTTCACAGGCAGCGAGAGCCCAAAGTGATCAATGCTGTAAACCAACGTCCGGCCAAGCAATTCAACCTGCGCAATTGTCTTCTACCTATTTACAGAATAAGGGTTGCACAGTACAACCAACACCGGCACAATTTGCTTTATATCCGAAAGTGGCAATTAGTCAATCAAGTTATACTCAAAGGGTGCTAACAAATAATTGTGCTACATTACCTGATCCGACGAGTCGGTTTCCTCAGCGGTTTGTTCCGCCGCCGTGTGTACAGCAAGCTCTTCCAGTGGAGGCATTTCTTGCTGGAAGGTCTTTACCGAGTAGGGCGTGTTTATTTGCGATTCCTTATGGAAATTAGATTTTTTCTTAGTTGTAGGTAGAAGAATGACCCTTAGAAATATTGATGCGTCTCAGATCGCCTTAAAGAATCGTCAGAAGGCCCTCTATGCGTGGAAGGCGGGTAACAATGCGTTAGTCCTTCTGGGAAGATCTGTTCTTGAGGAGCAGCCTGGCAACCAGGGACAGAGTTTATCGGTTGTTATTGACCGTCAGCAGGGTCAGTGCAAGTGTAACACTGACGCGTCAGCAAACCCTTACGAGTTTAACGGCTTGAGTGTGTGCGGATGCGGCAATTAATTAGCGTAATAGTAAAAAAATTGATTATTTGCGTGGCAAATCTAATTTGCACAACAAATGATCTATAGTTCTACTTCCGAAAGTGTACTTGAGAATCAAATTAGGGCAATCAAGTCAATGAAATATCTTGATGTCTTTGAGCAGTCAGATCTTGATAAACAGACGTGTTGGTGTATTACCTTTGGTGTCATTATTGGTCTTCTCTTTCTAAAGGCGTGCTTGTCATAGTATAATCTTAGTTAGTAAGATTGTATCATAACAAAAAATGTTTTTTGAAGGTCCTACCAGGGATCGAACCTGGGTTAAGAGGTATCTGATAACAATCAAAGCCTCCTGTCCTGACCACTAGACTATAGGACCGCGACCTCCGAAGAGGTATGCCTCCATTGGGAATCGAACCCAAGACCTACCGCTACTATGTAGTATTTACAATACATTACAAAGCGGGTGCTCTACCCCTGAGCTATAAAGGCTGTTATGCCGTTAGGCGATTGTTTGCATAAAGCAGGATTCGAACCTGCGAGGAGTAAACCAACGGATCTTGAGACCGTCTCCTTAACCGCTCGGACATTTATGCTTGATTTATTTGCGCTAATCGTAGCGCTGTTAGACTTCAGGATTCTGTCAAGGAATGAATTATAGTAGTTGCTGTGAGAATCCTTAGACCGCTGGGCATTTGAAATGCCCATTGGTCTAGTGGTATGTTTGAAAGAGGTTACCAACTCTCTGAAGCTCCAGGTGGGGATTGAACCCACGATCTTCCGCTTAGAAGGCGGACGCGATATCCACTTCGCTACTGGAGCGGGCAAGTATGCTAACAGGTAAATGGGCGTTCAATTTTAGGTGGAGTTTTTTTAGAGTCTGTTTTTGTAAAAAAATATTAGGGTATACCGATTGCGGGGCTCGAACCCGCGGCTACGGGCTTAAAAGGCCCGTGCTCTACCGACTGAGCTAAACCGGTAATAATAGTGATTTCTCCTCCACCAGGTTCTTTTTGAATAGAAGAACCAAACTATAAGTACGCCTAGCGGGAATCGGACCCGCGTATCAGCATTGGAAGTGCTGCATTCTACCACTGAATTATAAGCGTTTTTGTAATCAGGATCCAAATAATTACTTATGATAAGCAGGTTATTGCTGTGTAGATCCTTTGGTAGTCGTGATGATCACCAGGTGCTTTTTGCAAAGAAGTACCAAACTCGATTCCGATACCGGGAGTCGAACCCGGGTCAAGGCTGTGAAAGAGCCCTATCCTAACCGCTAGACTATATCGGATAAATGATCATTTTGAAGAGATGATCAACTCTTATTACAGGCTGTGGGGATTGAACCCACGCGGATTGCTCCAGCAGATCTTAAGCCTGCCTCCTTAACCACTCGGACAAACCTGTAGAATTTATTTGTGTTATGTTATTTTATTTTCAGGATTCAATTGAAGTATAGTATCAATAGCTGTGTGAATCCTTTGGCTATACTATGACTGTTGTTGCTGTGACTAGGCTGACTCTTTTATTTTCTTTTGTTGCGTTAGCTTTATATAGTCACTTGAAACTTCACCCCCTTACGCCTTAGCACCTGTAACGACCTTCTTCTTGACAATCGTCTTCTTGGGTAGCGCTACAGGTCCATTGTCCTCCGCAGGAGCAGCGACAACTGCCTGAGCCTGAGGAACAGGAGCAGGCTGCGAGGAGCCGAGAACATCAGACTCATCAAGTTCCTCCTCATCATCCTCCTCAAATGCCGCAGCGAAGCCAGATGACTTGGCTACAGGTGTAACCGTATTAGAACGGGCTACAGGGGCAGATGAGGCAGAACGACCAGCCGCAACAGGCGCGCTAGATCCATCCTCATCGATGAAGCCATAGCCACGGCCAAGATCAGGCGTGCTGTCGATGCGCATCTGCTTGGCCTTCCAGGAGAGACCGCAGCCGACACTGCTGATCCACACACCCGTGCACTCAATCAGGAGAGTAGCCTGAGTCTTGCGCGGGATGACATCCTTGAGAGGAATATCCTTGGTGTTGATCTGCTTCTTGTCAGTGTCATAGAAGGCAGTCTCGAACGCACCATCCTTGCTCTTGCGGAGGTTGACCTTTACCGTAGGCGGATACGGCTTGCGGTTACCATTCTCATCCTCGCTGAACTTGACCGACGGCTTGTAAAGCTTCATCTGCTTGAGGATCTGCTGAGTCATACCAGGCTTACGGAGCCAGTTCTTCTCAACACACTCACCCATTACGCGAGCGTCCATTGACTCAAGAGCTGTGAAGATCGCCTTGACCTTCGGGACCGTATCATAGTCACGAAGAGAGACATTGACACTGTACTTGACAGGGCCAAACTTGTCATCCTCATTGAGACCGTAGGGAAGATCGAGGCTGCCGACCTGCATCATCAGAGGACGACCATCGTACTTCACATCAACGGACTTAGCACCACTCGTAAGAGACTTGATCTCACCGAACGTAAGCAGAGACGCATCAAACTGGGCGGGAAGAACACTCATTTGTTGTTATACTTTTTTTTGAGGGGGGTGAGCCATTCAATTTTTGACGCGGCTTTTAGGCGAGGTTGATTTTAGGCGAGGTTGATTCAAAAAACCAAAATGGGCCAGTAAGATAGAATGGACCAATCCCAGTATATGCGTTTGAAGAATGAAGCATCTCAGATTTACTTATCAAGAACTAAAACAGTTGATTCGTCTTTACTGACCTTTCAGAGAAATCTGAAGGCTGCATATGCTGGATCATCATCTGTTATCCCCCCTGTCGTATTGGGCACTTTTACATTTGATAGTAATTCAGTTCCTTCGGATCAAGGATCATATCCTTATTATAGCCAGCCTACGCGTGGATTTGCCAATCCTCCAAATCAGACACAGGGACTACAGGCATTCCGGACTGCGGGAGGATATGCGTGTAATTCTCAAGATTATACGACGGGCAGTCCTGGCATCACGTTGCTGAATTGCTCGACGGTGAATACGATTCTTACTGGCTACAACAATAATACGTCGGCACCTTCACTGGTCTGTAAGGTTGCTGATCCGAATGCACATTTCTTTCCTGCAAAGGATAGGTGTACAGATAGTTGCGCGAACAATACGCAGCCGTTTCCGAGTGGATAATCTATTTCCTAAAGTAGAGATGAACAAACCGCAAAGTCTTATTGATATGGAGGAGGACTTTAATCAGGCAATGGCAGATGAAGGTATAACATTAGAGGCTGATATATATAAGAAGGGAAGTGAAGAATTACAAATGCTCTATGAACAACTAGAGATTAAGCGTGCAGATTTCAAGAAGGGCTGGGTAATACGTGGAGGTCGTAGAATGCGTCGTAGAACACAAAGACGTAAATCAATTCGTCGTAAGTCAAGACATATGAGACATCGTAAGTAACACTTTTTAAATCTTTCAGAGAAAGAATAAAAAAGAGATACGGTCAAAGTCGGAATTGAACCGACGACCTTGCGGTGAGTGTTGTAACAGGTAAGTGTTATTAACAGCCACACGCTCTAACCAACTGAGCTATTCGACCCGTCTGTAACTACCGTTACAGGCGGGACTCATAGCAAGCGTCGCGAGCTATTCGACCCGTCTGGGATTATCATCCAAGGCGGGACTCATAGCAAAAATGAATCTTCGGAACCGGAATTGAACCAGTGACCTAGGGAGATTTACACTTAGTACAAAATACTACAATCCCTCGCTCTGCCAATTGAGCTATCCGAAGTGATTTATAATTAAAAATTTAAGTACTAATAAAAATTGGAGTATTCTTTTTTCTTTTCTTTTAGTTTTAATATGTCTTTTTTTTCTTTTAGTTTTGGTTACTCTATTGTGTAATTATATTTACGCAGTGGCAACCGCAGGCGTCGCCTTGAGGTAGTGACGGTTGAGGTAGCGCTGGAGGTTGAAGTACGTGAGAACCTCGCCATCCTTCACGCCGAGGAGGCCAGTGAGCTTGGCATCCGGCGTGATGTTGTGCTTGTTCTTGAGGTTGTGCTCCTTAACGTAGGTCGTGATGGCCTTCGTGACGTTGGAGCGGCTCTCCTTGGAGCCCTTGGACACACCGAGGAAGCCGCAGAGATCATCGGAGAGCGGCGTAGGGAGCTCGAAGATGGAAGGCTTGCGCGGCTTGACCTCCTCACCCTCAACAGGCACCTTCTTTGAGCGACGGCGGCGCTTGTCAGCCTCCTTCTGAAGACGGGCAACACGCTTCTCGAGGCGCTTGAGCTCGGCGACAAGCGCACCGACCGTCTCGCGGACAGTGTTGGCCTGGACAAGCATCGCCTTGACGTCATCCTGAACGGAGACCATCGGGGCAGCCTCACCATCGACCGCCGCGGCTACACTGGCCGCAGGGGCCACAACGGCAGGAGCAGCGACCGTCGCAGCGACAGTCACAGCCGCCTTGGAGGCCTTGGCTGACGGAGCCGGGCTCGGCGCAGCAGCAACCGGAGCAGGCGCGGCGGCAGTGGGGGCCGCGGCCTTGGCAGCCTTCGTGGCCTTGGCAGGCGTGGCCGCGGGTGCAGCCACAACCGGTACGACAACAGCCTCAACGGCCTTCGCAACCTTCTTTGACACAACCTTCGCGGCAGAGGGGACAGAGGCAGACATTATACCTGAAGCCGTGGTATTACTCATAGCAAGAATACGCACATTATCCAAGCATAACCATTCAATTTTGGGTCAAAGTCTTTAGCACCCCCGCCGTTTTTTATTGCCGGTCGACTTTTTTTTTGAAGTCCCGTCGCTGAATGATGGCTTATAAATCCCTTAAGGTAGAGTTGCTAATTGCCCTCCTAAAGAACCTTTCCGCGCGGCCAGCAGAAGGAGAGCCCACCATGACATCTGTTGTTAAAGCGCAATGCGCTAATGTTAAAAGTCGCAAGTTTCCTCAAGTACGTTGCCCCTATCCCGCCACTAAAGATGAATTCTGCTGCCGGCATTGGAAGAAACCGCGCCGGTTTATTGTCAATAAGCCTAATCATCTTGTAACAAGATCAATGGATTCCGCAATTAAGCGGATTCAGAATTGGTGGAAACGGTATCAGGGTAACGTACTTCGTAAACAGAGATCTCTTGTCTTTTTTGCGAGAGATCTTTGTAATAATGATAGGGAACTTGCGACTTTTGAACCTCTCTCTTCCATCCCCAGAGATTACTTCATTGTCTTTCAAGACAAGGGAACTGATCGTTACTGGGGATTTGATATACGAAGCCTCGTAAATCAATACGAACAATGCGGTAAACTTGAAAATCCTTATACAAAAGAATTAGTTAGTGCGGAAGGTTTAGAGCAATTTCATTTGCGTGTGGATATCTTACGGAAATTAAAAAAGCCTCTACATTTTGAGGAAATCAGTGGACTCACTGCAGAGCAGAGTTGGAATCTGCGCGTATTAGATGTCTGCTTACGCTTGGATATGCTGGGTTACAGAATTGCTACTCAGTGGTTCTCAGATCTGACGGCTCCAGAGAATCAAAAATTATATATCAATCTACATTCATTATGGAATTCAAATCTAGATTTACCTGTAGAATTAAAAAATAGAATTGTACCTAATCATAATGAGACGCTTACACGGCTTTTCAAGTTGCCGCCCCATAAGATTATGTTCAAGACTGAACTAAATAGTTTGAGACGGATGAATCTAAATTTAATTGAGCGCTTAATCTCAAGTGCTGACTCGCAATCAGATAAAGTTATTGGAGCGATGTATACTGTAATTGGTATTAGTACTGTTTCGAAGGAGTGCAGACGGGCGTATCCTTGGTTGAGCGAAGCGACAGCGTAGACCGCCGTTCAATCCACCGTGCCTTTGAATCCTCCTTCAGAATCTTCAGACGACTAAAAGACTCCTCATCAACAATCAGATCCCCACAAAACTTCTCTAAAATATGATGCATTGAGCCATACTGTTTCATACGATGAATTGCCGACTCAAAGGACATAGGTACAAGTCCTTTCAGGTGACAACGATCCCAGCCAGCCAGGAAACACGAATCTTGTAAACAACCCAAACTAATTTTCCAATTTGCGCAGATATCCTCAATACAGATTTCTTCTAGTAGCCACTGCTTCTTAACTGAAAGAATTCGCCAGATCCGAGGACACCCCATCGCAAAGAGATCTGAATCAAGAGTAACAACAACATCAATTTCCTTACTGTGCTCTAACTGAATTAGAATATCATCGGCTTCTCCTTCAGCAACAATATTCTTAATTGTAGGACCTAGCTGCTCCTTAATCTCTCGCTTATGCGCAGAGGTAAGGTGCCACCCTTGCCACTCAAGTGAGCCAATGGCCTTCTTCAGATGCCGAATATCTTGTTCAGTCAATTCAGACTGATACATTTCCAAATACTTTTCAAGATCTTTCTTTGTACTGATTGCTGATTCGCGAGTGGATCGCCGCTGACCAATAACATCTTTCTTATCATCGGGAGCAGTTCCATCCCAGACGCACGTTAACACGTGGCCCTTTTGCGACCACGATACAAGCAAATGAATTAAATCGTGTAACTGAGCTCGGTATGTGTAGATTAAACTAAACATATCGATACCAATTTTCAATGGTTTAATCTCGGGATCAAGAGGATCTATTCTGTGAAATAAATCACGAAAGAGTGTCCATACACCACGAATGCCCATACAGTACGTTTTATGATATACACTAGTGTATCTATGATACTCAATTTTTAGACCTATACAATTTCAGGAGATACGAATCGTAGTGATCGTTCTACGTTACCTAGCGAGGCTGCCTTGGGTTGTATAAATCCTCTTGAAATTAAATACTCGTACTTTCCTGTAATGTACCGCCACGCATAGTCACGCTGATCCTTAACACCATATTCACGTCGTAAGATATCCACTTGAACCTCTATCCACTTCTGCTGGATAGACCACAGTGACGCGAAGCGTCGCACGCTGCCTTTACTGACTAGCGCACAGATATACAGTTCTGTCCACGCTTCTGTAGCCGCTTCTAACTGCTCTACAGACAAATCCTTGTCAAAGCAGGCAGTATGAAGCAATTCGTGAAGTAGAACACGAGCAGATTCCTCAAATCTGTAGAGTACAATCTTAGATTGGCTACAGATGTAGGAATAGCCTCCATTGATATGTTTTGCTTCAACTTTCTGGCCAGCAGGAGGATACAGACGGGGTGTACGATTCATAAAATAGAGTACGTAGCCGATAGGATGTGAAATCGCTTGAAAGCAGCGAGCCCATAAGGCCCAATCTGTATTTTTGTAATCTGCAGCAGTCCCTATGGCAATCACACGCGTATATCCAGGGAGTTCTCGAGCAAAAATATTTATACTTCCAGCCTTACCGCCTTGTTTCCAGGCTGTAATCATTTCTTGACGGAAATTTGCAGTGTCAATGTTCGATGGGGTCGCAGGATTTGCTTCTGCTTCAAGCAGCGCCAGATCATTAGCTGTCACAGAATCCTCAATCCAATGAAGTTCGGGAAGACTCAACACACTTTTTGCCATAGTTAAAAAGGGTTCTGCCAGATGCGAATACATCCTTCTTACTTTGTGCCATTATTTTTACTAGTTCCAACAAGTATGTCATAGAGTGAGACAAAGAGACTCTCCCACGAAATAGGAATTCTGTAAGATGTAAGTGTATGTCCTGCGCCAGTGTTATACGATCTGACAAGGCAATTAAGAATCTGCTTTGTTAAGTCTGATCCCAATTCGTGCGTATGCTCCATCGTAAGTTCAAGCAATACCTGATGAATATCAAACCATCTCAGATTTCGTTGAAGAAGTGCATATAATGTATTCCGAAGTGATTCAATATGATGAAGTTCTTTCTTGGGTAAAGCTCGGGTCATTTCAATCCAATTCCACAGTACAGGAGCCCAGATATGAAATACAGGGAGTTGAACCGGAATAGGAATATCAAGGAACCAATCACGGAGTTTATACGGAACTGACTCGCGCACAGTAAACCATACAGTAATATTACCAGATTCACTTCGCATCTCAAGAATACGTTGAATGAGCAGTACAGATTCAGTAGAAAGTAGATCTGCCTCATATAGGACTAGAATACGATCACCGCGAAGTACGTGAGCATTTTCACCGAGAGAATCTACGATAGATCTGATATAGTGACGATCCTGGAGCGACATACGGGCAATTGAAAAACCATTATGAAGCAGGGATGTCTCATAGGGCAGGCCATCTTTTTGCAACTCTTCAGATTGCGCCTGTTCATCAGATACCTTGCGATCTAGACGCCACTGCTTTCTCGTAATGGTGAGTGGTAGACCACGCTGGAAAGCGATTTTCTCAAGACGTCTATGGACAGCATCTTTTGATTTTTTATAATCTTGGCATCTCCAGACAACACCCATTCTTTGACTATTGAGTCTAGACCCTTAGGGATTTAGACCACCGTTGGGCGTCTAAGCAATATGGGCTAGAAGTACGTAGTATGGAATTCGGTATTCCACTTTCAAGATTTGATCCAAATCACGTACGATGGGGATCACCACGTATAGGTCCGTTTAGACGAACTGTTCCGTTTGCGTATGAAGAGGGACAGATCAATTTCCATTCAGTGATTCTTTGTTTACAGCCACTTCGCATTGTTGAGATGGACACGCTACGAAATCAAATAATACTTGAGGAGCCACGCAAAGCATCGTTCCTGTCAAAAATCGAGCAGTTTCAGAATCTAGTTCAGCAGAGTTTACTAAAACACGCAAATCAGTGGACTGAGGGATGTAAGAAGGCGATTGAAGGTGCAATTCCTTTACAGCCGTTATTCAAAAATAAGCGTCTTAGTTTGTATTTATCGAGCCAGTCAGATTCGCTTTCTTTTTTTGAGGATGGTAAGTCTACTCAATATTCAGAAACCTCCATCAAGCCGGGAGATTTGGTACGGATTACAGTAAAACTTCAAGGGTTGTCTCTCCAGATGGTAGAAGATAACATCTGGACAGGTAAATCAAGAATTCAACATCATATACTTCAAATCTATAAGATAAAGGAAGACACTACGTAGAATTACGGGCGCTGTGTAGTCAGAGCAATTGAAAGTGCTAATAGACATACAATTGTATTCATAGAAGTGGATAATAGTAGATATAAGTTCATTGATAGAGGATTATAGATAAAATAGAAATACCAGAGTGCGGTGTGGAGAAGAACAATTGCACCTAATGTTCCTGTAACAGGCAGAAGTGTCTTTGTAAGATTATTGGCAGTATCGGCAGATCCTACCAATTGAGATAGGAAATAGCCAACTAAAGCAATAAGGCCAATTTCAGTACCTCCTAGTACAGAAAAAAGGGCTGTAACATTCGTTGATACTTTTGATGTCGTATCTGCCATAGGACTCTACTACAGTAGCAGCTCAAATTTCTTATTTTTTAGATGCACCTAGACCTATATTACTAGGAATTTGTGGCAACTTTCCAGTGATAGTTAGAGCAGTATCCATTACATCCGGAACTGACATAAATACAAAAATAAACTCACCTGTAAGAATTAATCCAAGAATTGGAAAGAGGATTGACCAAAACCGCATAGTATTTAAACTTACGGATGGTCCTGGGTTACAGCTATCGACTGCCATTCTATCGGTATATAGTATATTCTATAGCGTCTCAAATTTCTTAAATTTAAGACGCTATTGTAGATGACTCTAGGTCAGCAAACAAGAAAAAAAAGAATACCCAAACCCGGGCCCCGATATTGTCATCCAAAGCTCAAAACGAAAGATGGACAATGTTTACCTTCAAAAATGCTAGATTCGATTGGAGGTTCACTCGGTGCGCCAAAACATCTTACAAAGAAGAATCTGAATCACTGGATGAAAAAGCGAACTCGCTGTAATACAGAGCGTTGTATTATAGAAAAGGCGCCCATAAACAGTAATCAAAAACAAGATATTTTAAAGAATTTCTTTCGTCCAAAGATGCCAAGTGAATGGAAAAATGATCCTGATATGTGGCTCGATAGTCTGAATATCGCAGATGTGATGAAGCAGTACGAAGTAGCCTATCCACATTTTAAGTTCTTTGGTACAAATCCAATTGATTTTGCGGCTCCCGACCCTAATTCCAATGACAAGACCAAGTGTGTTGAAGAAGATATATGCGCCCTGAATTTGAATTCATTGAAGGCCCAGGGTAAAACCAGTCTAGGATTTGTCTATAATCTGGACCCTCACGACAAGGGCGGATCACACTGGATTGCTAGTTATACAGATATTCCGGGACACAAATCATATTATATTGATTCGTATGGAATGAAGCCACCGCCTCAAATTGCTCGCTTCTTAAGATCGCTAACTTTGCAGGATCCAAAAATGAAGCTCTTTTACAATGAACGCCGCCTGCAATACAGTGATTCGGAGTGTGGAATGTATTGTATTTATTTTTTAATTCGGATGCTGGCAGGTGATTCATTTCAGAAATTTATTCGGAGACGACCGACTGATAAAGATATGCTTAGATTTCGTAAATGGCTCTTTTCGAATGATGAATAAATGCGTAGAATGATCGTTCTAGGTATTTTGAACTATCTTGTAGAGGAGCAATGGATGCTAAAACAAACCAAACTCGCAAACTGTTTTTTTCCGATCAAAATGAGGCAATGCTGTTAAGTCTTCTAAGTAAGAATTTTCAACAGCGTTTGTCCAGCCCTTTGAACGAGAAAGAAGCCGTTCGGCTTGAGCGAGGTCTAGAACACTATATGAGTGAAGTGTTTCAGAATAACTCAAACCAGCCTGTACAGGTTCTAAATAAGGAAGTCATTACTGCGACTGCGTCTGACTTTCAGGACTACATTCAACGGCAGGCATCTCTTACGTCAGTTACAACGACTGAGACAAGTTTTCAAGAGACATCGCAACGCTTTGATCAACTTCTACAGACTCGTCAGCGCGGATCTGAGGCACCCCGACCTGCTGTGCCTGAGTATGTTCAGCGTATAACACTTGAAGAAGATAATTCTGTTAGCGCCTTGACGGCCTTTGAGGAGGCTAAGAAAAAGCGGAATCAGGAAATGTCAAGTCAGATGGAAATGCAACTCGCAAAGCGTACTGCATCTGCAAGTCAATCAATCTATGCTAAAGAGACTGTCCAGCAGAGACCGGATCCTCGCCAACTCTTTGATCAGCCGCTCGATATGGTAGTTCGCGGTACGGAGATGCCGCGGGAACTCCCTGGGCGAGGTGATGGAAACCCTACAATTGCTCATTCCGGCGATAATGGAACTGCGAATAGAGGATCTCTTCAGCAGGATATCCTTATTAAGCAGCAAGATATCCAGGCATACAAGGAAACAGAATATAACTTATCTATTTACAGTGCGGATCGTAAATGGGAATTTAACACAAATGCGGGTGAAAATCGCTATAATTTCCACGTGAATCTCTATTCAGGAAATCCAACGAATGGTGTAAGTGTTGCGCCGAAGGGCACTGCGCGTTTTCGCAATATCACGCGCATTGAGTTCGTCAAGGCCATTATGCCGATTGAAGGTCTTGATGTAATTACTCTAAAGAATTCTGCGACAATTGGTGACAACAATACTTCATTATTTTCTACAGTCTTTTCCTTGCCGTTTGTTGCCTTGTCCATTGACGAGTTAGACAATAACAATTACGGAACAAATAGTTATGTAGATAAGGCATTTGGTCTTTTACAATATGATGCAAACTGGATTTCAGACGCAAATGCTGGAAGTATATCAGGTGGAACAATTGATTACGATCCTGCATTATCTGGCAATCGCGGATTTGTTTCTATGATTCCTAAGCACCTCAAGTGTCAGCGTGTCTATACACCGACACCTCTTGCGACTCTAACAAAACTCAGTGTTCGTTTACAGAGACCTGATGGTACTCTATTATCTGATACTCTTGATACGCTTGATGTAAGTGGTGTATTTTTTAGCAATTCCGCAGCCACATATGTATCAAGCGCCTATACTACAGTTTCGAATAGCTATTACTTAGATTCATCTGGTGAATTTATTTGGATTGATACACGTACTAACTTTAGTCGCTTTACTGTTGCTCAGGGTGATCGTATTGTTATTCGTAATTTATCAATTACGACTCCTACAAAGGCACAAACTGACTTTTTAAATTATTTACAACGAGAAGCGGGCCATTTTGTTGTTAATCTTGCAAGTTTACGCTACGTATCAGCTTCTCCAAAACCACAGCAACAAGTGAACGATGGCGCGAATCAATTAGGATATTCACGATTTATTGTTATACGGAATCAATTTAATGATCCAACGACTGGATCAATTGCTCTTCTTCCGTTTGGTGGTCAGGCAACAAATACAACATTAGGAACATCAATTGTTTCACTAAATTTCTCGCCCGGCAGACTACTTAACCTCAGTCACCAAACGCAACTAATTTTCCGTGTGATCACGAGAGACTATGATTCAACAAGTTTAGTTCGTCCTGATAATCTCTAATCATCTTTCAGAATGCGACCTGGTAATCGCGAGGTCTTTATATTTATAACCGTATTGGCTCTTTTGCTAATAGGGTTGTATGTTCTGGGGAATAGAAAGGATGAAGGATTTGATGCGACAACTGATGCGCAACACGCAGCTATGGTAGCGCGCCAACAGGCAGCATTTAATCCTGTTTCTCTTGCTCTGGCAGCAGCAAATACACAGGGCAATCTTCCAGTTGACACACGTGCTTTATTTGGTACAACTAATATTACACCGACTGCTTCAGGCATTGCAAAAATTACAGCAAGTAATCCGTACCCTCAGTTAAATGATCCAAATAGTTTGTATGCGATGATTAAATTATGCGAGGCGGTCACTACAGTGAACCCGAGTGCATTTAATGATCCTAAATTTGCTGAGAATTGCGGTATTTGCGTTGATATTGGTACAAATAGTGAAGGTAAACCTGCGACAGGTGGTCTCGTACTTCTTCCAAAAGAAAAGACGTATGCAAAAGCGAATCAACTTGGTGATCAATTGCCTGATTATAAGCCAACGATTGGCACGTGTCCGGCAAAAAGACTGGCAAGCACTGCTGCTGAAGTAACACGCATACAAAATATAATGAAGTGTCAAAAGACTGCTAGTTATGATATTACAGGGTGCGCGCAATGCTATTCAGATCAGTCATATTTTCCTATTGATAGCACAACGAGTATCAATCCGCCTGTAGTCTACGTTGCAGGGAATGGAAATCTGAACTGGTATGAATCTGGCATTGCGGGTTCAAAAACGGTAACTCTTAGCGCGACACCGACAAAACTTCAACTCCAGGGATCTGAAGCCACCCGTCTAACACTTAATGTAAGCCCGATTGGTTCAGATACTGATATACGTATCGCTGGATATTTACAGGGTATTACATCAAAAGGAACCTTTACAGTTGATCTTCAGAGAATCGTACAAAATGATGGTTATTCTGGAAGAAAGCCTCGCTTGACAGGCCCTGTGATACTAAACAGTGTTGCGTGTAATACGATGAGCCCCGGCTTTGGCCAGACAATGATGAATTTGAATATTCCTACGCCCTTTACATTCGTTGATACCAATTCAATGGAGGCTGATATGTGTTCAACAGGCCCGTTCGTAACGAAGCAATCAAGTGCAGAATTCCTTGATAGTGATCCTTGCTACAAGAAAGGAACAGGTCCTGGAAAGTATGTACAGGAGTGCTTACAGAACTCCTTTTATTCAAATGGCTGCTTAGATTCAGGTACGGGATTTCCAAATTCAACTGCTAGGAATTCCCTGTTAATGACAGACACTGCTGGCAATAATCGCAGTATTGCACAGATTGCTGAACACATCTATGAAAATGCGATTCGTAGTGCTACAGGATTAACAAGCAGTGGCAGAAAGTTGTCAGTAGAAGACTGGTCTGCTGCAAGTGTATTCTGTACAGGTCGCGTGATTACCTCACCGTGCGATACTGCAAATAAGGATGTTGGACCTCTGAGCACGGATTGTTTATCCTATCTCTATTCAAATCAAGGAAATGGAAAACCTGTAGGTGCGACTTATACTATCGCAGGCACATTTAGCAGTTTATTTTCAAGCTCATCAGATGACTCCCTTCAATTCTGCACAACAAGCGGAAAGTTATCACCAATAAATGCATCTGGCCAAGTCAATCAATCCGCCATTGAGTATTGGAAGAAGCAAGGTGGTGTTGCTAGAGTCAAAGCACTAATGAATGAAATGCATAGAATTGCCACACTTACCGTCGCAGATCCGCAAAAGCAGGATGCGGTAATGAATTGCTACGGTAAGGTACTCGCAGAACGTCCGTTACCTCCGTCAGTTGCAGCAACTACAAGCAAGTGCGCATCAAGTTGCGGTGTTAGCGCGAGAAGAATCTCTATTTTACAGAGCCCTGGACAGTATTTACATTTTTCACAGATTGCTGTCATTGACTCAACTGGAATGAATGTTGCTCTGGGTAAGCCAGCTTCTGTACAGTCCACCTGGCCTGGTGGTGACCCGCAGACCCCTGTAGACGGTGTTCTCCAGCCTCGTTCTTGGAATGCAAATTGGCATATTGGTCCGAACCAGACAAGTGGAGGCACGTGGAATCTAGATCTCGGTGCAACCTATGATATTGTTCGTGTAGTTGTCTTCCAGCGCACGGACTGCTGCAGAGAACGTATTAATGGTGCAGTTGTATCCTTAATTGACACGAATGGTAGCGTAGTTGCAAAGAAGACAATTACATCAACCAATCTGGTCATTCCTGTAGATTTTAGACAGGCGGGTGCTCCTGCGGCGTGCAAGGCGTGTGATACAAATCAAACTAAAAATCAAGTCTTCTGGATGGCAAGAGGCAATGGATATTCACACACCAAGGCGGATGCAGAAGGTGTTTGTAAAGCGGTAGGTGCGACAAACGCAACGTATGCGCAAGTCCAGGCCGCCCAAGCCCAGGGATCTGATGTCTGTGCTACAGGCTGGGTAAAGGATTATAATCAAGCCATCTATCCTATTTCTGCACAGATTGACGGTGGATGTGGAAATGGAAGCACGGGTATCAAGACCTACACACCTGGAAATAATCTTGCGGGTGCCTGGTGTTTTGGTGCAAAACCTCTTGGTGATTCCATAGAAGGTGATGCTAGAAAGTTAAGCCTTGATGCCAATAGACCCTATTATATCAGAAATTTTGATGCGACACGCTACAGTGCTCCTGATGTTCCGGCTGGTAGTTCAATCTAAATTAAATGACAATCCAATTCAAAAAGCAAATACCTACTTTTTTAGTTATTTACTTTTTCTTCATATGAAACAGGAGACTATGTCCAATAGTATATATAGACAGACACGTGAAGCATTTACAGGAACAACCGATACACGGGCTTCAGATGTAAATTCGTTTTTTGCGAACACATTACCAAATCCCATTTTGGTGACGGATCCTAATTTAAATATTGCTAACCTTACAACGAGTCAAGTTGCTGGAACTACAGGGATTGCACCAGTTCTTCAAAATGTACAAGTTCAGACAGGTCTATCAAGTCAATTATTGGCACAGCGTCAGGCGCAGTGTGAATCGTCTGGATCTTTAGATAAATTTCAACATCTTACAAGTCTTGCAAACAGTCAGAACCCTACTAGCCCTGCTCGGTGTGGATGGATTTACAATACACAGAACCCTCAACGAGGTTCAGGTGCTTTTGGTACTTCATCGGGCCCGTATCAGGCACCTATTGAGGGTCAGTGGATGTGGGACCTTCAAGCTGCGAAAAAGAAGGTTCATGTGAATCTGTGCCAGAGTGTTCAGACGTGTGGTGATATTTCATCACCGATGTATAAGGGTCGCTGTGGATTCTGTAAGTCCTCAGGCAAGCCTATACCGATTACGGATGGTAGAGTCGCATACCCGTATGATCCTAATTTGTCGTGTGGCGCTGATGGACTTGTTACAGTTGGCACATCGTGCCCTCCTTTACCGACAGCCTCTTCCGGCACGCCAGGCACTCCTGGCTATGTACCGACAGATATCTGCGCATCTCTCCCTAACGGTGCTTTGAAGCGTGATTGCATAATACAAAAGGCTACACAAGCTGGATGCGAAACTACAGGTACACTGATTCAAGCACTCAATAATGGCTCAGATTCAAATTACTTAGACGCTTTAGTACAAGCGAAGGCATATTCAATTTACCAGCAGCGAGCTGTATTACCGTTGGATGAAACATCTCTTAAGACTGGTAAGATTGCTGTTGCGGATGCTTTAACTGAATTTAAGCGTGTAAATGATCAGGCTACATCGTCTGTACAGACAGGTTTACGTGCTTCTGCGCGTGATCTTTGTTTTAAATCTGGCGAAGTTGACAAGTACGACTTCTGTTCTGAAATAAGCGATACAACTCCGCCGCCATTTTCATTGGAGTGTCTTCAAAAGGTTTTCTTAAAGGCAGGTGGCCAGTCATCGGGTGCTCTTTTTCCTGTAGCGACCAATATCGCAAGAGAGTGGAATTCGCAGAGTAGCTGGTCATCTGTAAAGGCGAAAATTAAGCTACTCAGTGATGGTACAAACTCAACAGATCGTGCTAAACAACAGACTGCTATGTCCAATTTCCTAGGAATTCCTCTTGAAGATAAGTCAAAACCGCTGATGCCTAAGATGGCAGGTGTGGAGATCTTTTGGTTTACTCACCAGTGGGATGTAAATACTCCGACTATATTTTTGGGTCGCCGCATTCGTCCGACAATTCCTATGATTAACCAGTCGATGGATTTGAAGGGGACACAGGGTCAAGGCAATCGCACGGATATGACATCTTTTAATTACATTACAAATTTGTTGCCGCCGGCGGATACAAGTATCCGTATTCGTGTAACAGGTGACGATGGATATGCGACCAAGCTGAATTCACCGATGACAAGTTTGTGGACGTGGAAGTGGGCTGTGAGTGGCAATGAACTCACGTGGCTAGGATATTTCCCGCCGCAGACTACGTGGAACTGGTGGAGCTGCTGGGGCCTAACCGCAAAGGGTCCAAATATCTTACACGGATATTGGTTCAATGGAGGTGGCGGCTTCTTCTATTCATTGGAGTACCAGGCGAATTGTGCTGCAAACTGGTGGACCAATTGGTCATCTGGATGGGGACAAGTCCCGTCATCAATGTGCCATTTGACAAAGGAGCCATTTGCGCCTATGATTGAATTTGAGTCCTATGGAAATTACTCAGAGTATGGAGCGCCGATCAGTTTCTGCGACAAGCGTCTGAGTGGTAATAAGTTACAGTGGAATTTTGCGGGAGGTAAGCCGACAATGGTGCAGGCACCGGCAACTCCTACGACAGAGTTTCCGTTCGCAAAGTCCTATCAGCAGTTTGTGTCAAACACGGGTATTATGTCAAAGTATGGAATGAAGTTAGCTTCATTCTTGACAATGACAATGCTTGTACAGTTTGACGCAATGCCGAATAATGCCGCAAACACGCCTAATTTTACGTATTTTTACAATGCGGCAAGAAATCAATATGTCTTGTTGGAATTGATGGGAACGGGTGATTACAATACAGCCAAGATGCGTATTAATTTCCAGAGTCGCACGCGTGGCTTTTCAAAGATTGTTGAGGGGCCAACTCTCACAGCGGGCGTCAAGTATTTGATAACGCTGCGTATGTTACGTGGTAATGATACTGATATCTTTTCCTTGAATGGAATGCAGATTGGTGCGGCGCCGCTTTCAGATCTACAGAAGGATGGTAGCAAACTCCAGGAAAGTGCTATACTCGCGCCGACCTGGCCTTCTGGCGTGTTTGACAAGACTGTATTTGATGATCCGAATGATGGAGGCAGTTATGCGCAGCACATTGGATATGCTGGAATGCGCGTGTACTGGACTCACTTTTTTGATTACAATATGGATGCGGCGGCAATCAAGAGAGAGGCTAATCAGGATTGGTTAAGCACGTGGTATGCGTAGCGCCTGTGGTATGCGTAGCGCCTGTGGTATGCGTAAACTTTTTTTTGTAGAGAGAGAGTAAAGAATGGACATGTATACGCAGTTCTTCTGGTTTTTCTCAATTCTTTTTGTTGTATTGTCTGGATATTTACTCTGCTGTACAAAGCGGACTAATATATTTTATGCGCAGATTGCTTCCGGATGCGGTATGTTTGCTACCAGTAAGATTGGGCGTACATTTCTAGGATTAGAGTAATCTGTCCACTTAAAATAAATCTCTAAAAATTGATTCTTGTCAAGAACCAATTTTCAGATATGAAATATGTTCAATTAAGCCTAGATGACTTCTTTACAATGCAATCTACTAAGCAACCAATTATAAAGAAACAGATTGATTTAACAATGACAACTGCAAAGCAACTCCTTGAGCCACTATTTATTCGGCCTATTCCTGATGACCCCCGCTACACAAAACAACTTGAAGAAGAATATGAATTAATTGATAAAAACTCATTCGCTCCAGTGTTTCTTCAAGTACGTACTGTATTAGAGATTATTCAATCACTCGGCCCACCTGCTCCACCCCATATTATTCGTGGATCTGCTGGGTCTTCACTTGTTACCTATTTGCTAGGGATAACGCACGTAGATCCAATTCTAAATTGTATTGAATTAGCCAGATTTATGAATTATTTGCGAAAAGATATGCCTGATATTGATATTGATGTACCTTACAATCGCCGTGAGGAAATTTACGGTCTTATTGCAAAAAAGTATCCAAATCAAGTTGGTCGTGTCTCAAACTACTGTATGTGGACTGATAAAGTAAATACACGACAGTCAATCAAAGATGTTCTTACTAAACACAATAAGCCTATTCCGCAGGCAGTAAACCGAAAAGGCGCAGTTCCAGAAAAATTCCTTACAACTGCCGAACTCAAAGAATACAAAGACATTAAAGAGGGTCGTCAAGGAAAACTTAAGAATTACAGTAAACATTGTGGAGGGATTGTAATCTTTGAGGACCAGGGTGAAGTGCCAGAAGAATTGCGACTAAAAGAAATTGAATCCAATGGTGTACCTCTCTTTCAAATTAATCTGAATAAAGACGATACTGAAAATCAGGGACATATCAAGATTGATTTACTGAGCAACCGAGGACTAGCTCAACTAGCCGATATTTATCCTGAATTACCTCTTATCTCGTATCCTGATCGTGATTTTAAAACGGAGAGACTCTTTGCTAAAGGATTAAATATTGGGATTACTCTTGGTGAAAGTCGCGGAATGCGAAAACTCTTTATGAATATGAAACCAAAAGGAGTTGGTGATCTTGCAATCGCATTAGCACTTATTCGACCGGCAGCGGCTGCTGAGGGGCGAAAGCAGGAGTTTCTAGAAAAGTGGCGAAAACTGGATACAGATCATACACCTTTAACACAACCGATTGTCTATGATGATGATGCTATTCATAAAATTCGATGTTTGCTAGGATGTGATTCAGCAGAAGCAGATCGTTGGCGTAAGGCCTTTGCTAAAGGAAATGCGCGAGCCCGAATTGATTTCCGTATGAAGATGATTGATAAAGGCTTTGTTCGTAAAGATATTGATCGGGTGATTGATGATTTATCGCAACTTGTCTATTACAGTTTCTGTAAAAGCCACGCAGTCTCGTATGCTCAACTCGTCTGGGCTCTAGGATTTTGGAAGGTACATAATCCCCACGAATTCTGGTGTTCTGCTTTAAATCATTGTAATTCAGAGTATAGAAAGTGGGTCCATTATCGAGAGGCTCGGTGTTCAGGACTTTTACTGAGTCGTCAGCCACCTCCTTATCGTGTAGGGCAACGTCTTTTACAAGGCAACCAAACTCCCGCATTAGTTCCTATCGAGACGTTTGAACAAACACTCCTGAAAAATCCATCATCTATTCAGGAATTCAAAGAGTTTGGATACTGGACAAGCGAAAGTTTCTTGCCAACGTGTGGAGTTGAAGCAGATCCCCAATTGCGCCTTGATGGTAAGCGATCTGTAAAATTCAGAGGTATTATTGCGTGCGGTCGGACCATTTCACGCGAATGGGGTATTGCTACATTGATTTGTATTGGTACAGGAAATCGGGAATATATTGATTTAGTTATACCTGATAAGAAAAGGGGTGATTTGTTCTCCTGGTTAATAGTGGAAGGAAAGGGAACACAGCAGTGGCCAGGATCTATTGATGTTACAAGTATTCGGGGTGTTGCGGTTAAATCATTAGACCCGTGCGGATTTTAGATGAGCGTTTTTACTAAGAAAAACTTATAATTTATGTATTTTTTTTATTATTTCAGATGCCGTTAGAATTTCTGCAGTAGGAAAATCCTTTTTAATGCTAGTATTCATTTTATCTACATATTTTTTGAATTCATCAAATGATTTCATATTAACTATATCATTTGACCAAAAATGGTTTCTAAATTCATCGAATGGTGCTTTAATTAATACCTCTTCAAAATCAGTTTTATATTTACATAATAGATTCAAATCTCTCACTAGTTTATCCCTGTAATATTGTTCATAGTCTTTTCTTATAAGTATATAGACTATATCAGGTGTGAATGGTAAATCATCCATTCCCTGAAGTCCAACAAATACAATTTTTTTATGCTCAGATAATAGTATATTAATATCTTTTATTACACCTTTTTGAACGGTATCCATCCTTTTATGTTTTTTCCAATTATTTTCGTAAATATCATCTAAATCATAACCTTTAACTGATAAACTCTTTAAAAGTGTTGTTTTTCCTGATCCGGAAGCACCAGTTATATAAACTATCATCTTATTATAGATGCTCGTTTAAAAACCAAACAAGTCTAAGATACAAGGTACCTAAATACAGAGTTAAGAAAGCCATTAATGGAATCTATTGACGCAATTTACCTTCTCTGCCATCCTGAAAAGGAACCATCAAGATGGGAGCGATTAATTAAACACTTAGATGAACGAGGATTGCCGCAAGAAAAGTATTTTCAGGTTGCACCAACGTGGTCAGATACATTGAATCACAAGGTCTTTGATCTCTATGATCCGTTCTGTCCTAGAGCCTGCCCTTACTTGTCGTGGAAAGGTCGTTCGCTTACACTTGGTGAAATCTCACTGGTGTTTAACTTCTGGTCTGCGGTGGATCACGCGCTAGCACGAGGCTTTCAGTATGTAGTCTTTTTTGAATCAGATGTCTTTCTCCGAGATGACTTTATGACACGATTTGGTGAAATGTGGGATCTTTTACAGAAAACTGAGTGGGATTATGTTAGCTTGAGCGATGGTGTAGGCAGCCACGCCAAGGATTACACATCAGTCTATCAACGGACAAGTGTGCAAGATCCACCGCATATCTTTCCATTCAGATGTACAGACTCTATGGTGTTTCGTGTGTCTGTGCTGGCAAAAATGAGGCCGAGAGCATTTCCATTTAGAGAGTGTCTCGATTGGGAATTAAATTACCAATTGGGATCCATTGGAGGAAAAGCACTTTGGGTTGAACCGCATCTTGTTGAACAGGGTACATGTAAGAATCGTATGCCGACATCACTGCCATCTTAATCTAAGCCTTTACAGTCCACTCAACGCAGAGAATCTGATTGGCATTCTGATCGGTCCACTTGATCGTGGTGATAATCTTGCCGCTCACGCTAGGGAATTCAGTGATGCTCTTATCTGAATGATGACCGACTGTTAAAGGACACGGATCGGGGCAGCAACCACCACTCATTTCTGTACAGAGATCATTGACTGTGGGGCTGAAGGGAATACCATTGAAACTGAATGCGTAGCTCGCTGTGCCACCGGTTACTTCAGATTCCAGATCGTAGTCGAAGGTGGTAGTCACGGACTCGCCGGCCTTGGGCGCATCGGGTACAATGGAAATGACAAGATTCTTGGCGAGATCGGTAGAGGATCCGCAATTACGATAACTTGCATTTGCAGATGTTAGAGAAACAGCAGCAAGTGCAATCATAAAGATGGAGGACATGAATGTCATTATACTATACTAACAGGTAATTAGGGGGTCAATTTTTCACTACTCTTTTGGAGGCTCAATAACAGGCCCCTTAGGAAGTCCTGTCGCAGGATTCGCCTCCACATAGCCTACAGGCTTACTGAGTTCAGGATCTGTTGTATTGAAAAGAAGATAGCCGAGTGGTTTTCCAGTTCCATCTTTCTTGATTTGGTAAAAGTATTCATTCTTACGATAATTGATGCGCTTAGGCTTTGGCTTAGCAAGCGCCGCTGCCGCCGTGGCCGCAGCTTCATTTGTGGCAGCTGCTGCGACTGGAGCGGGAGGGAGTTGGACAATCTGAGCGACGGCAGGTCCTTCAGGATTTGGTAGAGCAGATTGCTCAGTGACGGCATTTACTGCTATAGGAGGAGCAGCAGTCGGCGTAGCCGCAGCAGGAGCAGCAGCAGCAGGAGCAGCAGTTGGCGTAGCCGCAGCAGGAGCAGCCGCAGGAGCAGCCGCAGGAGCAGCCGCAGGAGCAGCCGCAGGAGCAGCCGCAGGAGCAGCCGCAGGAGCAGCCGCAGGAGCAGCCGCAGGAGCAGCCGCAGGAGCAGGTCCAGCAGTTGCAGTCTTCATCTTGAATTTAGCTTCCGTTTCAGTAATGTCCTTCTGAAGATCAGGGTGATAGGCAAAATCGCCAATTGAATTACCTAGATTCAAGCAACGGAAAGATCCATCATTATTGTCTACATAGTTGAGTTCGCAATCAACAGCAACTGTTTTCATAAGAGTTTGAAGAGATCCAATGACACGCTCCTTTCGTAAACTAATCAGTAATACACGCTGGTCACTGGTTAAGATAATCGTACGATCATCTCCTTT
>Ga0209191_1000495_pt1 | contig 30440 bp, 22 predicted proteins | sample S_130626_EF_Meta_FD_187320 | JGI IMG/M metagenome (GOLD analysis project Ga0209191, IMG submission 187320) | Freshwater microbial communities from Lake Simoncouche, Canada to study carbon cycling - S_130626_EF_MetaG (SPAdes) (version 2) | ecosystem: Environmental > Aquatic > Freshwater > Lake ...
TGTTACCGGCGTGGCGCAGCGGAAGCGCGCAGGGCTCATAACCCTGAGGACACCTGATCGAAACGGGTCGCCGGTATTCTTTACACTTCGGTCGCTTTACAGAAGCGACCCGTCAATCGCTTGTGACGTCAAACTCAGCCTCTTCAACAAGTGGGGTACATCGGCAGCGTGCAGAGTCTCGTCTCTCTGAGAAAACTGTCTAACTCCTCACCTTTCCCGTCATAGCTATGTGCGACGTTAAACAGCAATACATGACCGGCATGGTGCAAGCGGCAGCACACGGTTCACCTTGGGTTCCGAGATACAGGATCAATGCCTGTTGCCAGTATTCTACACTTCGGTGGCTTTGCAGAAGCCACTAGTCTTCTCCGGCAGACTCTAAACACGGTATCACTTAACCGGGGTGGCGCAGAGGCAGCGCGCAGGGCTCATAACCCTGAGGTCATACGATCGAAACGTATCTCCGGTATTCTTACACTTCGGTGGCTTTGCAGAAGCCACTAGTCTTCTCCGGCAGACTCTAAACACGGAAACACATTACCGGCATGGCGCAGAGGCAGCGCGCAGGGCTCATAACCCTGAGGTCACTGGATCAAAACCAGTTGCGGGTATTCTACACTTCGGTGGCTTTGCAGAAGCCACTAGTCTTCTCCGGCAGACTCTAAACACGGTATCACATTACCGGCGTGGCGCAGAGGAAGCGCGCAGGGCTCATAACTCTGAGGACGTAGGATCGAAACCTACCGCCGGTATTTTTTACATTTTTGTCGCTTTACATGGCACTGACGTCTGGCTCAATGACGCAAAAGAGAGTGGGTATGGACCCGGGTTAAACCCGTTCTTCATTCAGTTGGATTCGGGTAGGTTCATGAATTTACATTCAGTTGGGTTCTGCAAACCATATTGACCGGGACGTCTGCAAGCGAGAGAGGGGCTTGCAGTCCGGCGAACACCGTTTCGCTTCAATCACAATCACATTGCATGCGCATGCACTGATGCACTGATGCATATTCACGAAATCATAAAGAAAGGAAAGACTGATAGTGGGAAAGAAAAGAGATGATAACGTGAACCTGCACAAACCACTTTTTTGAACATTTGTCGATGTTCATTGTTTTAAAAACAATGAATGTTTCAAGTTTCATTTGATAATGATTTAGGAAAATTGCGTTATACTGTGAAAACATGAATCTATGCAATAGATAAAGTGCAATACATTAAGTGCAATACATTAAGTGCAATACCTAAAAGACATACTCAATAAATAATCCACGATGAGCGACACCACCAGCATTGATGATTTGCCCACAGCATCCGGCCAAAATGCCAACACCCAGAATCAGAACATCGTCATTCAAAAAACAGAACCTGGAGCCATGTCTTATTCACCCAATGTGCCTGATTTAGCGCCTCCACCACAACAGCAATTACAACAGCAGCAGCAGCAACAACAACAAGGTCCGCCACTCAATCCAAGCCAACAAGCCAATCAAAAGCTCATGAACGAATTGGTGAGTGGGGTGCAGCGCGCCAGCATGACGGGCATGACCGCTCTCCCGTCCCGCGACATTCCGCGCGACACCACCGGCATGATGCAGGATGCGCAAGTGCAGCCCACGTATGTTCCGCAACCGCAACGGCACGTCGACTACATTCAGGACCATGAAACGAGTTCCACGCTGGAGCGCGTCATGCATCAAAACACGCGCGGGTCCAATCGTGCCGATGCTTTAGAAGTCTTTTACGAGGAAGTGCAGTCGCCGCTCCTGCTGGCCATTCTCTACTTCGCGTTTCAACTGCCGGCAGTCAAACGATACATGTTCCGATACCTGCCATCGGCTTTGTTCAATGCGGACGGAAATGCCAATTTGACCGGGTTGATTGCCACGAGCGCCATGTTCGGCCTCTCGTTTTACATGATGCAAAAAAGCATGACGCAGTTGCTGGAATCTTACTAATTGAATTGTCCACACTCATTTATTGCAACCATTTATTGCAACCATTTATTGCAATGATTTATTATTTTATCTGTATGGTTTATATAAATAAAGTCATTTAGAGAGATAAAATGGCAACACGGCGTGTTAGGCGCATCAAGCGCGCTGGAAGCAAAAAAAGGCAATCACATCATGGCCGCAAAACAAAACACCATCACAAACGCAATCACAATAGAATCACTAGAAGGCACCAAGGTGGGATGCAGGCGATACTTGGAGCGGTAAAATTATTCACGGGCTCCAAACTAAACGAAAAGGGGACCACCGAGTCGCCGACCCCCTTTGATGGAATTGAAGTGAATTATTTTAAGAAATATAACACATTTCATTTGGGAAATGGAAGGTATGAATTAATTGATTATTTGTCTGACCGTTCAAAAATGGAGTATGGTGAAAAAATTCAGGCTGCATTGAATAGAACAAATGCCAAAATTAGGGCTCTTTCGAAAATAAACCAGGAGGAGGTTGGAGGCATCATAAGTGATGAAAAAATGAATGAACTTGAACTTACCCCAGGTCAATTTGTTTACTTTGCGGCAGCAACTAAATCAGACCATAGAAGGCAAGAACTTTTTGACCGCTTATATCCCGCTGAGGCTGAGCCGCCCAAGGAGGAGCCTCGGACCGCATTTGCGTTGAAAATTGTAGGGAAATCAATGACGCTGTTTTTCCAAAAAAAACCACACACACTCAGTCTGGGTTCATCTACTGAAGTAGATATACCCCCTGAACTCAACTCAGACCAAAATCCAGTTTTTAAATTGATATTCACTCCTGGTCCTGGTGTTAAGTTAACTGTTAAATATGTATTGAAGCGCGATGCAATGTCATATTGTGCAATGACTAGATATGCTAACGAAAATCAACATGACCTAAGCATCCACACAACAGGCGAATTCGATTATACAATTCCATGTATAACAAAATATTTGGACATAACATCTGCGACTGAGACATCCGGCGACACTAGGGTCAATTACCAGTTGGATTCACAGATCCTTCCAATTATTAAAAGTATTGCAACATATGCAAATGATTGTGCCAACGACAAGGATAGATTTGCTCACGCACGTAAACAGTATGAAGATTTGGACATGCCAGCAACCCTTAAATCCAACATTTTAGCATTGTTTCCACAAGTATTACCAGAAGAGAAAATTGATCCTGCCCTACAAGCTAAAATGGACGCAAGAAAAGCAAGATCATTTTTAACCTCAAGCATTAGAAGACTCGAATCAGCTACTAAATTAATTGCCGCACAACCAGACAGTGTCCTTTCACCTACAGAGAAAGAACCATTGAATGGACGAATTGAGTATTATAAAACCCAATTATCAGCAAATGGTTCTAACATTGCCGAGTTAAACAGGTTGGATAACGAGATAATATTATTTGGCACTGTGGAGATTCCTACGTTGTTGATTCAAGCAAAAAAGGCAGCAGCAATGAGACCATCATCACCCGGAATGGATGCTCTTGCCGGCAGAATGAGTGGACTGCTGACGCCAATGGATGGTCCACCGCCATCAGCACCGCCATCAGCATCATCATCAGCATCAGCAAATGATCTTTAAATTCCCTTTCATTCTCTTTTCATTTCGTATTATTCAATGCATTATCTTCTATCATTTGTTATAGTTATTAAAAACAAATGATAGAGCACCTTTTAGCGAAAATTCAAGCCCAAAAACAACGGCAACAACAACAGCAACCAGAGAAACAAGATCAAGATGACGAAGAAGAAACAGAAGCAGAAGCAGTAGAAGCAGTAGAAGCCCTGCCTGTAAATCCAACCCATTTGGATACGACGTTTAGGCTGCCAATGGAGTATTTGCCCAACGATCAGTTGTGTTCCATTGACAAGAGCGTGTTATCCGACCTGGAGCTCATTGAATGCACCAAGCAAGTCAATACTGGGACCGCAGAGTCCAATGCTAAACCCATGTATGCCCACGTGTTTCAGCCGCAGTCCGCATTTGCCAAGCGCTACCTCGGCATGTGGGCCAAGCAGTTCACAACCAGCGTGCCGCATTTGCAGGACACGCAGCGCTTCATTGCCTCCATTTCTGGTTCCACCCAGAATCAGGAACAAAAATCGGATCATGGTCGCGTTGAGTCCATTTGGACCCGCATCAAAACCGACGCCGGGTTCCGCGACAAATTCAACTACATTGATTACGCGCCGCTCGACATGCTGAACCGCTCCCCCACGTTCCTGCAGTGCTACAGCATGTACAACCTCTTCTCGCCCGTTCTCTCCTTTTTGATGCCCGTCATCATGCTCATCGTGCCGTTTTTCCTCCTGAAGCTGCAGGGCGTGCCCATCACGATGCTCACCTATTTCGGCATCATAAAAATGATGCTGTCGCAGCACGCCATCGGCAAACTCCTGTTTGACATGAGCTCCGTCAGCTGGGACAAGCGCATCTACATCCTGGTGTCCGTCGTGTTCTACGTCGTGCAAATGTATCAGAACGTGGTCTCCTGCCACCGATTTTACCGCAACACGTTCCTCGTGCACGAAGACCTGGCCGCCATTCGCGCCTATGCGGATGAGACCATTGCGCGAATGCGCGAATTTGCGGGCCATGCGCGTGTCGCTGGCGATACATTTGGTCCCTTTGTGTCGGACTTGGACCGTAATCGGGAGCAGCTGGAGCGCATGGTGGCGGCTTTGGACCGCATTGACCCGCCGGCGCTGACGGCGAAGAAGTGCCTGCAAATTGGCTACGTGATGCAGCAGTACTATGCGGTGTTTTCGGATACGGGGATTGCGGCGTGCATGCAGTACAGTTTCGGGTTCAACGCGTATGCGGAACACATGGCGCATTTCGCGGAACTGGTTCAAAACAAGAGCGTGTCTGCGTGCGAGTTTGTTTCCAAATCCAAATCCGACGAGGTCGATAAGAACAGCAAAAAGAAGGACAGCAAAAAGAAGGACAAGAAGAAGAAGAAAGAAGAAGAAGAAGACGCAACCAATGACAGCAATGACAGCAATAAGAGCAGCAAAATCGTCAACGGGTATTACGTTGCAACTGCAATCAACGAATTAGAACTGGATGCATCCACGCCTGTGAAGAACACGGTGTCATTGGACAAGCGGCTGGTCATTACGGGTCCGAACGCGTCCGGAAAAACCACCATTCTGAAAATGACAATGCTGAACATCCTGTTTTCGCAGCAACTGGGATACGGGTTCTACGAGGCGGGCACGCGCATCTGCCCCTACCATCAGTTGCACAGCTACCTCAACATTCCCGACACGTCGGGGCGGGACAGCTTGTTCCAGGCGGAGTCCAGGCGGTGCAAAGAGATTCTGGATAAACTGACTGGGGGGCAAAGCCCCCCGGTACGGCACTTCTGCATATTCGACGAGCTGTATTCGGGCACAAACCCCTACGAAGCCATTGCCAGCGCGTATGGCTACATCATGCACCTCGCAAAACACGACAATGTGGACTTCATGCTGACCACGCACTACATCCAGCTTTGCAAACTCTTTGAAAAAGAGTCTTCTGACTCAAAAGAAAAACCAAAATCAGAATCAGACAAACGAGAGAAAATCGACAATAATTCATCTTCGAATCCAGATTCGGAATCCAACACATACAATAAAATCCAGAATTTGCACATGGAAGTGGCTGACCGCGGCAACTTCGACTTCAAATACTTATACACGCTTAGTCCCGGCATTTCGACCATCAAGGGCGGCATCAAGGTGCTGTATGACCTGCAGTATCCCGCATCCATCGTTGACGCCACGCGCCGCATTTTAAGCAGTCTTTGAATGTGAATGCATGAATTATTCCATTTCGTTCGTTCGTTCAGCCATATTTTATTTATTATTTGAATGTAAGACATATTAAATATTAATCAATTACTAAATCATACACACAATGTCTGGTTCTGGCTCTTCGTTTTCAGTTGCAACCACCATATTTGTGAGTTTAGCGATATGCGCAGTCATTTCTTACGGGGTGTTTTACTATTTCAAACAGCGCCTTTCGGTCATTGAGCAATCGCAGATGGAACAGGCGCGCGTCATGCAATCATTCATTGCGCGCAGCATCATGCAACAACAAGCACAGCAGCATCATGCGCAACAATCGCAACAATGCCAAGAACAAGAACCGCAACAACCACAGCAGCAGCAGCAACAATGGCACAAGGAAATCACTGTTACCGAAAGCGGGCTGATTGAAGTGAGTTCGGATTCCGAGTCAGAGTCTGATTCCGACGAGTCTCAAAGTTCCGACCAAAGTTCTGACCAAAGTTCCGACCAAAGTTCCGACAAGAGTTCCAAATCAGAAAAGTGGTCCGTTGGACAACTGGATTCACTGCATGATCGCGAATCACAGAAAAAGCACATCCACATTGATGCCGCTGCCATTGACCTTGATGCAGTGGAGGAGGTTGCCTGCGATGAGAATGATACAAAAAAAATAATATCTCTCAACAAGACTGCATTGGGAGGCGAAGAAGCAGACGAATCCGAGAGCGATTCCGAGAGCGAGTCTGACAGCGAAGAGATTGAAGAGTTGGAACCGTTTGAATTGAAAATTGGATACAAGGACAAGGATGTCAAGGGCAATGCAAAGAAGGCGGCACCCCAATCCATTCAATTGAATTATTCGAACATGTCGGTGCCTGCGTTGCGTCAGGTGGCCAAGGAACGCGGTTTAGGTGGGGAGGATGCCGACCTTCAAAAACTAAAAAAGAAGGACCTCGTTCAGCTTCTACAATAATCAAATCAACCAACTAACAATAACAATTTAAAAGAATGAGCGCACATATTTGTATACCTCATTTTCTCTCAAAATGATAAAGCACATATTGGAATACGTGTGGGTCGATGCCGGTGGCGGCTTGCGCAGCAAAACCCGAGTGGCAAAACTGGAGGAAAGCATTTCGTGTGTTATAACCGACCCCGGCCGTTGGGAGTGGTCGTTTGACGGCTCGTCCACAGGGCAAGCCACCGGAACCGACAGCGACGTGCTCATTCGCCCCGTTGCGCTTTACCTGAATCCGTTTTACAAGGGCATGAACTCGGCAATGGTTCAAGCCTGGCTAGTGCTCTGCGACTGTTACAACAAAGACGGCACGCCACATGCCACAAATGCGCGCGTCGGATGCGCGCAAACCGAGACCGCGTGTGCCGCAGAAAAACCGCTCTTCGGGATTGAGCAAGAATACATACTGTTTGAACGCACAAAGGAAGTTCCGTATCAGTGGGCCAGTCAATGCAATCCCGGGTGCGGAGGCCAGGGCCCGTATTATTGCAGTGTAGGCGGCGACCGCTGCTTCGGACGGAAAATCGCAGACCAGCACCTGCAGGCGTGCCTTTATGCCGGCATTGAAATATGCGGCATCAATGCGGAAGTGACTGCATCGCAATGGGAGTTCCAAGTTGGCCCCTTGACCGCACTCCAAGTGTCGGACCAGCTGTGGATGGCGCGCTACATTCTGCACCGCATCACCGAAGAGCACGGATGCTGCGCCACGTTTCACCCCAAACCGATGCGCACCTGGAACGGGTCAGGGGGACATACGAATTTTAGCACGGCGACAATGAGGAGGTCCGAATCCACCGATGCGACAATGGAGGCGATAAGGTCCACCGATGCGATGGATGCAATTAAGACGGCATGCATCAAACTGCAGGCCAATCACGCGGAGCACATGTCCGTTTATGGCGAAGACAATGAGCATCGCATGACGGGACTGCACGAAACCAGCTCCATGCACGAGTGCACGTGGGGAGTCAGCGACCGCGGGCGCAGCATCCGCATTCCCCGACACGTTGCAAATCAGGGGCACGGATATTTAGAAGACCGACGCCCCGCGGCCAATCTGGACCCGTACCTCGTCACCGAACGCATCATGCGCACATGTTGTTTATCATCTGCCCCCATCCCAATCCACAATCCGCGATAGAACCCAATTGCAATGAATGAGGAATGCAATGCAATTCCAAACAAATAATCAAATAATATAATATAATTATTATACAAGCATTATATTATACATTACACAGATTACGCATAAATAAAATGAGCTGGGGAACGTGCTATGCCGGTTCCAACAACATCCATTTCAATTTCCCGCCAATCATGGCCGACGGGCGCAATTATGCCGATTGGCAGCCCGGCGCCGTCATCAACGAGCGCATTAAGGAACAGGCCGGCGTAAAGTCCAACTCTCAGTACCGCCAGTATCTGACACACAATGCCACGCAAATCATGCAGGCAAACCAGGTGGAGGCGTGCAACCAGTGCGGCAACTGCGTGTACAACACCAGCAACCCGATGCAACCGCAGCCCAACGTGCCTTACGTGTTTGCCAGCGTGCTCGACAACAGCCAGCCCTTCGGCTACGAAACCAGCGACCTGAAGAATTACTACCTGTCTCGCCATCAGCTGCAGGCGCGCATGATTTCCCCCGTCATCACCCAAAACGAGCTGCTCATGCAGGGATATCCCGCGGCCAATTAAGTTAATTGCAATCTAATTGCAATCCATTGATGATATTTTCTAATCCATAAAATATTATTGCCATAATGCATAACAACGACTAACGAACATGAAAACTAAAAACACAAAACATGGACGACGCCGTCGCCAAACACGTCGCCTTCGCCGCCAACGCCAAACACGTCGCCAACATGGAGGTTTGCCAGAAATTCCAGTAGGTGCACATGTGTCGATGCATGTAAATCATTTGGGGTTTACACAAGAGACAATTAGTCCTACGTTTACAAATGCATCCCAACCGAATATGCGAGATTGGATACATACCGTTTCCACAAAAAATCCAGAAAAAAATAGGTTCGATTTAGACATTTTGATACACCGTTTAGGGTTTCCTAGAGACATGTTTCCATTAGAAGTAGTTTATCACAATGGTGAATATTATAGTTGCAACAATAGAAGACTGTGTTTACTTAAATCACTAACCAAATTTGGATTTGATGGAATGGTTCCATGTGTTAGGGTGTCGGAATGTAGACATGCAACCCACTACACAACTAATGTTCGCATCATGCCCAGCGGGGGAACTTGTTCGATGGATGGAATACGTGATATAGAGAGAGAGGAGGCTATATTTTCATCAGGTTTTAATAAAGATGTTAGAGTGGCGAGAGCAAGTGCTGCTGCTGCTGCGGCTGATGCGGCAGCACGACAGCATTTGGCTGAACAACAAAAATATGGCAATGCACCTCGTTCCAAACTGCCAAATATGTTTGAATAATAAACAAATTATTACACATCATTTGAACCTTCATTTCTTTGATGTTTTGCGTCGTCCGTATTTACAATACTGACGTTGTGAGAATCCGCGAGGGGCGTTGCAATCAATGCTTCGTTTGTACTTCATTGACCATTTCCCGCCTCTTTTTTTTAAATGCATTGGCGGAATGTGTGTGTTTGTGTGTGTGTTTGTGTGTGTGTGCAATGGTTTATACATTACCCCAATTTATTTTATTTTGGTTTTATACAATTCGTTGATTACATATTAAACACAACCACATTGTTTGCATTTACTAAACCCTAAAATCATAACATTGAAAAATGAGAATGCTCAGCATTGATGTGGGCATGAAGAATCTGGCGTACTGTTTGTTTGAATACGACCCACTTAAACCTGTCGCCGGAGAAATTAAAACTCCGGAACACATGATGCATCAGCTTTCGATTGTGGCCTGGGACACCGTCAATTTGTGCGATGCAGCCGATGCAATCAATGCACCCGTTGTGGCAGGGCCCATGTGCTCGAGTGCTGGATGCAAATTTACTGCCAAATTCATGCACTCCTCGCCGGAATTGGTAACCCATTACTGCACAAGGCACGCGAATGCATCGGGATACAAGATGCCATTATTAATACCAGTAAAATCCATTAAAAAAATGGGTCTGGAAGAGTTGAAGGCATTTTCTGCTGAATATCTCTCGATTCCCATTCCTGAGAAATGTAATAAGAGTAAGGTTAAGTTGTTGCAGCACATAACCACTGCTTTGCAGGCCGAGTTCCTGGTTGCCGTCGACACGAAGAAGAAGGTGGTTTCCGCGGCATCGTTGGATTTAATCACCATTGGCCGAAACATGCACCAGCGGTTTGATGCGACGCCGCATCTGGCATCCGGCATTGACGTCGTCATCATTGAGAACCAGCTGAGCACGCTGGCCACCCGCATGAAAACGCTGCAGGGCATGATTACCCAGTACTTCATCATGCGCGGGGTTCCGGACATTCGGTTCATATCGGCCACGAACAAATTGAAGCCCTTTTCAACGGGGGAAGACAAAGACGAGGGATGTTATGCCGACCGCAAAAAACGCAGCATTGAAATCACGCGGTCATTGATTGCAAGTGCGGCGCACATGCCATTGATGGCGATGAAGTTCGATAAACACAAGAAGAAGGATGACCTGGCCGACTGTTTTTTGCAGGGCATGTGGTGGCTGTGCAAATGATGTGGCTGTGCAAATGATGTGGCTGTGCAAATGATGTGGCTGTGCAAATGAGGTGGCTATGCAAATGATTCAAATGATGCGATTGATGCAAAGAGAGAAATTCGAAATTTACAGACATTGTGGGGTCAACAATTTAATTTATATTGCGTATGATTTAAACTTAAAAGATATAAATTAAACATAAGAATAGGAACCACAATCAACTGCATTGTATTGTAAAATGGAAGAGGTGATTGACATTTCGAATTTGTCCAGCGATTCGCGCAAGTCTTCTAATTTTGGGGGCGGTCTTGAATTTCTCATGAACGACAAACTAAAAAGCGGCGGTAAGAGCGGCGGCGGCGGCGGAGACATTGACATCGGCGACCTGAATGCGCTGGAAGCCGAATTGAACGAATTAAGCGACATCACGGTGCCAAGTTCTTCTTCAAGCAAGTCCCTGTTTTTTAGCGGCATTGGCACAAGTGGCTCAAGTGGTGGTGGTGGTCATAGCGTATCATTTAGAGAAGACCCGGTTGAAAGCAGCGGTGGCGGTGGTGGCGGTGGTTTCAATTTAGGCAGTTCAACCGCATCCGCCGACGATGACAAAAACACGTGGGACGGGTTTGGCAAATTCAACAATGTGCCGCTCAATCCGGATGCACCCGTGGACAACCAGCCACAAATGACCAAGGATGAGTTGCTGCGCGAGAAGTTCAAATACCTGCGCAAGCTGGAGGATTTGGAGCAGAAGGGCATCACGCTGACAAAAAAATACTCCATGGAGTCATCTCTGGCGGAAATGAAGGGCGAATACGAGACGCATTTGGAGGAGCGCGAACGGCGCAACAGCGTGAAATTCCAAGGCAAAATGTTGATGTCGGTCATTACCGGAATTGAGTACTTGAACAACAAGTTTGACCCGTTTGACCTGAAGCTGGACGGGTGGAGCGAGCAGGTCAATGAGAACGTGGATGACTACGAAGAAATTTTCTCAGAGCTGCATGACAAGTACAAGTCCAAGGCCAAGATGGCGCCCGAACTCAAGCTGCTGTTCCAGCTGGGCGGCAGCGCCATCATGCTGCACATGACCAACACCATGTTCAAATCGGCTATGCCCGGCATGGATGACATCATGCGTCAAAATCCCGAATTGATGCAGCAGTTTACTGCGGCGGCCGTGAATTCCATGTCGCAGAATCGCCCCGGATTTGGCAACTTCATGGGTGATTTGATGGGCCAAGGGCCTACCCAGGGCCAGGGCCAGGGCCAGAGTCAAGGCCCGCCACCCACACAATCAGCTCCTTCGCGCCAGGCACCCCCCTACATTCCAAATCAGCGCCCACCGCCTCCACCGGTTCCGACCAGCGTGCGCGACCCCAATTCGGATTCCGGAACGCCGTTTCGCTCTGGGAACAACACTGCGGCGCCTCCAATGCCATCCAATCGCCCCGATTTGAGCGCAGCGCGAAACAACGGCAACAACGGCAACGGCATCAGCAATCCAGTGACCGTGTCCAAGCGGCCCGACATGCGCGGCCCCACCGACATATCAAACATTCTCTCTGGTCTTAAGACCAAAACCATACAAGTGCAACCACAGCAGCAACAACAGCAGCAGCAGCAAGAATCAGCATCCGCAGCAGCAGAGGACAAGACCAGCACCATCAGCATTTCAGACCTGAAGGAGCTGCAGAATGACAACCTGCCACACAAGAGCAAGCGCCGCCAAAGGTCGGATAAAAACACCGTGAGTTTGGCACTGGACATTTAGGATTCAATGTTTAGGAACTCGAACGCGAAACACTGGTTGCTCTCGCAATTCGTATTTGTACATGCATTTTTATAGAATAAACAATATAAATAGATTTTAATCATATATTTATATTTTTGGCCCGACATCCGAGAGACAATGGAAGAGAAATTTGTCATGACGTGCGACAAGGATTCCGTGTATTTGAGCCGAGACAAGGCCAAACACATGTATTTGATTGAATTTCGGGCGTGCAATCCCAAAATACGCATTGATGCGCTGTTGACATTTGACATTTACAAGATGATGTATGAATTGAACAAGGACTTGTTTGATTCGTATCACATCACGTATCCGGACCCGGCCGACCCATCGCGTGCGGAACTCCTGTTCATTTTCAAGAGCATCATGGGACTGGGCGAGAGATACACGCACGTTTATACAGACATGCCGCATTTACTAAATCAAAATCAAAATCAAAATCAGTATCAAGAACAATACCAATCTCAAATCATTCACATTAGCAGCGCAAATGTTCCTAAAACGGGAACCGCAACGCCCTTGCTGAAACACCTCATTCCCAAACGCGCCGAACAAATCGATTCGGACAACTCCAACATCACGATTCACGTGCAGCCGGACGGACACGTCATCCAATTCCACTACAAATTCAAACTGCAAATGTCTAAACCCGATGACGTCCTTCCCATTCCGCCGTTTGTAGACAAGGCAATTGGCACCATGATGAAAACCATATTTGTGCGCATGAAACAATTCATCGAATGCCTTGGATGAATCATGTCATGCATAATTTATTTACGCTTTGAAAAATGAGAGAATGCTAAATAAGCCAGCCCGAGGCCCACAATGGAACCGATGATGACGGATTGAGTCGGCATGTTTGAATTGGTGCTTTTCTCCGTGCACGCAGCAAGTTTACAAGCCATTGTTATTGGATGGTTGATGTTGTGTTGGGGGGGTTGTTTGATTACTAATTTATGATTATATAAATTATTAATATTATTTTATTTTGGGGTGCAGTTTAATCTAATGCTTCGTGCGTAAATCGCTGCAATTCCACTTTCAACGGCGCATTGTTCAGAATATTTTTCGAGAAAAAATTGGACATTAATCTGAAATATGACACCGGAACATTCATGACCTGTGCAAATTTCGGATTGACGACGGGGGGTCCAGACACAGTCCACGTTTGTTTGGCACCGCCGGTTGCGGTCAGTATGATTTCATCGCCTGGCTTTAACGTGGTCAAAGCCCGAGTTATGTTTTTAGCCGAACCGTTGACCATTGCGGTTGTGTTCATGTAGAGCATCGTGCTTTCGGATTGATTGGCGGCGTTCCATCCAATGCGCGCAGGTCCCGAAGTTATGGGCTGGGACGCATAGGCCGCTCCTACCGCTTGACCAGTGCTGCCCGCATTTGTAAGGTCATTCAACAAAGTGGCCATGTTGGTTATAGAAGCCTGTTCGAAAGGAACACCCGCAACCCCGTGCAGTTCCACATCATTGAATGCTTCCGCGATTGCAACCAAAGATTTAATTGAATTGTACACGCCATTTGCAGGAATTGGCGGCAATGTGCCCCCCACAATGGCTGGCGAATTGTACAATTCTGTGTTTGTGGCTAATACACTGGCCGGAATTTGTTCATTTATCTTTTTCAGTTTGTCATAATTGGTGGTTTTGAGGGTGGGATTTGTGGCGGCCTTTGTGCAATTCATTAAAATGGTGGTGGAGTGGATGGGGAGCACGAGGTTGGCGGGGTCATCGCCATCAAAATATGCAACATAATCAAACATCTGCTTGTCCATTGTGTATTCCAGCCGGTTCAACAAGTGCATTGTCGTAAAATTTTGTTGATGCAGTTTGAAATTCTCCATCATTTGCTCCCACACAATTTGCACATTGGTTTTAAACATGTTTCCGTCCAACGCGCACGAGAGACGCGCCATGTCCATGCCCTTGATGTCCGCAATGTTGCCTTCAAACAGGTAGAACATTAGTTGAACGACAAATAGGGGGAATCCGATGCAATTTCCGGACTGCGGACGAAGGCCCATTAGGCCCGCAAAATCAATGGGCCTGTTTGCATTCGCGGAATACGGATAGGAGTCGGATGAAGTTTGTTGTTGCGTGAGCGCGCTATCATTTCGCATCCGCATTTTGTAATAGAGGTGCTGGTCGGGCCACGCGTAATTATTAAACCGCATGACCTTTCCCTGATATGAAAACGGCGCATTCTTGTGAAACAAGTTTTCCAAAATGATGCCGAAATTTTTCTTCAATGTGGCAATCCTGGGCTGCTTTGAAATCATGATAATGCTATTGCTGGTGCCTTTACCAACACTTTGACTCTGGCCCATGCCCATGCCCTGTAGTTTTTTATCCACCAGTAGTTTCAATTGCGAAGGCATGGTGGGGTCGGCACCATCCACGTTCCGAATCGCAACGTCTTCAAAGTCCTCGAATTTCCATTCAGTCGGGTCCATCAATTTAGGGCATATGAACGCATTGTGCAGAGCACTTGAATTCGGAATGAACGCACCGTCGCCCACCGCTGCTGCAAATTTGGAATCCATAGACCACGAAAAATCAATTGGCAGCGCATTGAGCGCATTCAGTGCCGCTTGAATTCTTTGGTTATTCTCGCGGGTTATTTGAACATTGTCATACATTTTTGACAATAGCGTCAGCATCTTTTTGGCTTGCGTGTAAGCATAGACCGTGTTTTCAAAGACCATCTTGTCTTGTGTGGCAGGAGCAACCGCATTTGGTATATATGGACCATAATTTTCACTTACATTCGGGGGATTCGCGGTTGTATCCGGTTGCCGAAATTGTGGAGTGGGATTTACAAACGCGGATGCTGCTTGTGGAGCCTGGTTATCAACCGCGTACGAATCACTCAATGTGTTGTGCAAAACCATGACATGTTCATCAAATGAACTCATGTGAGCATTCAGCGGTATGTAGCCATTCGCACCGTTCCACCAGCTAACATTGAGATTGACCGGGTCTGGATGGATGGCTGCCGCTCCTACCGCTGCCGCTGCCGCCGCTATTCCTGCATCGCGCAATCCGGTGTTTGCAGCCGCATGAAATGTGTCCTTGTATTCCTGCACCATTCTTGGTTGGGACACGACTGGTGGCAATCCCGGTCGTTGTCGCGCATTCCATGCATTCAAACTATTTGCAATGTATTGCATTTTTTCTTTGATGCCACGTTCAGCATAAAGTTGATTAATTTCCGCAAATGCATCACCGAGGCATTTTATCAATGGTTGACATTGAGCTTGTGGTCCGACCGCTTGGTCCATGATTTCTTCAATGTTTTGTGGCCATTCACCGGAATTCCCAATGACCGCGCGAGGACTGCTGCAATAATCCACAAAATACAGCAAATCGCTCTCATTCAATTGATTTGGATAACGGAGTGTGAAAAACTCATCGGACGGTCTAATTTGTAAATTCAAAGTTAACGACGCAGCCTTCGGGTCCGGATTGATGCGCAATGATTGCGATTTGCGCTGAGCGGCATAATCATCGTATCGCTGCTTGACATTCGGCTGTTTTGCGGTGTCGTAATACACTGCCACTGAAATGTTGTCCTGTTCAAACAACATGCTGTAGTCTCTAACCGCAAAGAAAAATGCATCGCCAATAAATGCGCGGTCATCCGCATTGGTTATCTCCTTCAAATTTCTATCTGCGAGGTCGTAACCAATGGCCATGACTTTGATGCAAATGCGCCTTTTAGAAGAAGAACTAGAACTAGAACCATATCCATATCCGGAACCATAACCATATCCGGAACCATATCCGGAACCAGAAGAATCATAACCATATCCGGAACCATATCCGGAACCATATCCGGAACCAGAAGAACCAGAAGACCCAGACCCCGTATTTTCACTGGCATTCCTTTTTGCCGTTTTAAAAATCAGTTGCACCATTTTATACACGTAATCCTGATATGCATTTCTATTCAGAGTCTTTATTCCATTGGCTCCTCCACTTGACATGGACATGAACTTTGCAAATGATGGGCTGTTTTGGGAACTCAGGTCCGGAAGCCACACATGAATCATGCACGTGTCGTCCGGCCCGCGCATTGGCGGCACAATGAACGGCAAAGGCGGTGGATATGCCGTGGGCAAATTCGGTTGAGTGTAATCCTGAACGTCGGATGTATAAGGACGCATTAATTGATGATAACGATTTGTGTATGCATTCGGTTGTGCATTCATCTTAACAGTTTGGGTTAATTCATACCGGTAATATCCCGGGAAGGCCCAACTGTATCTTGCATTAATGTCGTTTTGTGTGGCACCACCAGTGATATATGCTTGGGCTGCATTCGTGTCCCGCCGGAAATTTGGAGGAATAGCAACACCAACTGCAGCTACGGCAGCAGCAGCAACATTGGCAGCATTGGCATTTGCTGTCAAATTTGTCAAAGTGGTTTCCACCTTTGCTTGTTCGGGAGAGACGTACCTTTCTGCCCAGGATATTGTTTCGATTCCTCCAGCAATTTGTTGTTGCCTGGGTGTGGTTGACAATGCATTTTTTTTTGGATTATCAAACCGCATTTTGGGATACTCGGGATTGGTTGGAGCACGGTTAATGTAATACACGTTGCCGGTCAACGGGTCTGGCCGCGATGGCATCCATTCATTGTTTATTGTTCTGGGGTCCGGTTTGCGTTCCACCCCCAAAATGTGCTTTATTAATTCCGGATGTTGCTTGAATATCCAGTTATAATCAAAATACACCGGACCGCAAACTGCGTACAGCATGTCATCGTCAATCTCGTCAAACTTCTGTTCTTCCAACTGCACCTGGGTTTGGGATTGCTGCTCCAAATTAGGATTAGGACGTTTGTAAAGCGTTTTCAAATAGTCGGCATACGGCAGCAAATTGGATTGAACGTTGGGACTTATTTGGGGAGGAGGCTGATTGTCAACAGACGCCGCATCAATGGATTGCGCCTGGTCGCTGTATTTCATCAAACTCAGCAGCGTGTTGTTGTCATACATGAATGCTGCAAAATTGGTTTGATTGTTTATTTCTGAATCCATTGCCGCACGGATTGCTGAAATCCCATCATCACCGGATGCAGTTGGATTCGCTATGACAACTTGTGTGATTCCCCGTTTGGCAGCGGCATACACCGCGTTTCCTGCAGCGCATGCTGCGCCAATCAACGGATTCAACTGGTTTTGCACAATGCCAATAAGTCGTGGATTTGGAGTATTCAAATAGGCTGCAATTGCGGCTTTAACATCGACATTGGGACCACCGGCAGCGAAATCAATAGTGGTAAACAATATGGTTAAAATGGCTGCTGCGTTGACCCCAGCAGCTCTATTCGCAATAAACGCTCTTGTTGCAATTGCCACCGCGCAAATGATGGAATACGATTTGGTTTTATCACACACGCCAATCGCAGCTGCCAGACAGTCATTAAATGTTCCTCCACCAGCAGCAGCAGCAACCGCATCATCCGAAATCGCCTTCTTTGTCTCTGGAGACACTCTATGTTCCGGCGTCAAATAAGACGGAAATTTGTAATAAAGCCGTTTCAACAGTGTCTCATAATTTAGACTATTGTCTGGAGTGGATTTAAATGTGTACAAGTGTGTTTTATTTTGGATGTCTTTCAGTTTTAATTCAGGATGCGAGAGAGGTTCGCGATTTGGCAATCCGGTTCCGGTTATAATTCCTCTCAAAAATTCAGTTATGATTTGCACATTGTAGGATGGTTTTGCAAACACGGGGAAAATGTTCATATTGTGGACCGGGGGTGCAAATGAATCCAGACTGAGGGATGAGTTCAAAGCAGGAAGGTAGGTTGTCATTCGTCCGACAGATGATGTTATTGGGTTTGCTGCAGCAGGAACAGCAACAATGTTCGTTTTCATGTATAATATTTGAAAATAACTGCAAAAATAGGTCAGCGCCTTTTGAGAGATTGCAGCCATTTCCTGTTTAAATGTTATGGTTTGCGGCAAATTTGCGACTGATTGAACCGCTTCTAAAAAATATCGACTTAATCCTCCAATGTTTAAATGCACCAATGCTGCTAATGCTGCTGCTTGCGCTGCTTGTATAGATAAAGTTGCTTGTGTTTGAGGCATCATCACCGCGGCTGCTGTCGGGTTCGTTCGAATCATATTTACCGCTGCTTGAATGTGCGTCAATGCTTGATTTATTGCTGCGAGTGTGGCGATTGTCGCATTATTTGCCTGACCTGCCGCCTGACCATTGATTAATGCAGGGGGAATCAATGCCAGTGCACTGTATGAATCAATTGCATGTTTTGCCCATTCCAGTCGCGAAACCAGTTCAGATGCAAGAGGCAGAAATGGTAGTCCAATGCCATTCACTGGAGTGGTGTATAAAATCGCAAAAAGTGTGGAGAGATTTGTCGGCGTTTTGACAATTGGAACACTCAAATCCGTCAACTTCCACACCTGCGGTTGTTCCATGTATTGAATGAGAGGTTTCGAATCAGCGAGTGCCGAATTGTACGACTGTTCTATCAACGCGAGTTCGCGTTTGTGCGTATTTTTCCTAGCAAACTTCACAAAATCTTCAAACATGGCCCGCTGCATGAACACGCTTGCCGCCGCATCGTTCAAATTCAACTTTCCAAACGTCTGTCTAAATTTGTGCTTGGATTCGTAAAATGCATTCATTTTGTCGGCAGTGATGTCAAAAGATGTTGGAACATACACCACGTAATCGCAGGAGGTGTCCTGCGTTCTTTTTTGTGCGGAATCCAAATCCATGGGTGAGGGCGAGGATGCACTGGAAGACAACACCGATTTTTGGGTTAATATCTGAAGTGTGTTCTGAGTGCTAGTGCTAGAAGGCTTATCGTCGCTCTGCTTATCCTCGCTCTGCTTACCGTCGCTCTGCTTACCGTCGCTCTGCTTACCGTCGCTCTGCTTACCGTCGCTCTGCTTTGCCGTTTTTGCAATTCCAGACGTGATTGCATTGAATGTTATTATCAATGGGTTGTATGTTTCCTTTTTTAAATTCGAAGCAAATCTGGAAGATTGAACGTCGTCATCCGGTCCAAATAAATCCATGTGTCCAGATGGTTTATGTATTTCAAATTAATGAATGAATATTAAAGTATATTTATATTTTAATATTGCAATTGATTAATGCTTCCTTCCTTCTAAAATTTGGCAGACCGGAATGCGGTTAAATACTTATTGTGCTTCATTGTTTCGCGCTGTTTTTTGGCGCGTTCAAGCACGTCCATGGCATCGCTGATTTCTTTGTCGGTGACGATGTTGCCGGGTCCATGGCCGGCTTTGGACGAGCCACCAATGAGACCGCCAGTGGGCGAAACGGTTGAAGTGCCGGGTCCAACTCCACCGGCACTGAAAGAAATTGCATCCGCCATGGCGCGGTATTTTTCGGGCATTATGCAGTATCGGCTGTTGGCATTCAAACCGTAGTCTGCTAAAACAACGAACGCGGCGGTCAGAATGAGGGCCAAAATCAAATCGCGGGTGCCCATCCATGCCACCGAAAACACCAACACCTCTTTGGTTAGCGCCGTTTTCAAAAAGTTCTCGGTGGACGGGTCTAACTTGAGCTCAATGTATCGCGACCCAATGTTCAGCATGAGCATGATTATGCCCGCAAAAAACAGGCTGTTGTTCAGACGATGCACCGCATAATTGAACCATCCGGTGATGAATTCAAACATGATGTGTAAGTGGGGGATTGATGTGTATTAATGGTAATATTAATATACTATCACAAAATAAAAAATACTAAAACAACTTTCGTTGAAGTCGGTTTACAGCTCCTTTAACATTTTCAGCACCATTGGATAGAAATCGTTTGCCGTTGCGAATGTGGGGGCGCAGCATTGCCATGGTGCTGAAACCTTCGGCATTGGTTGGTGCCGTGGTTGGATTAGCCGTAGCGGTGGGCGTGGGCGCAATTGACCAATCGCATTTGGGGTCGCATATGTTTTGAATTGTGCCATAAAAATTATAACCAGGGGTGTTTGGCACAGTTGACACTGGGGTGCATTTTTTCATTGAATCCCAGTCAACCATCATGACTGCTTTCATCCCATCCTTGCTCATGGTTGGATTGCCGCTTGCATCTGTGAACAAATCCGGTTTTAACATGTAGCCATAATCGGGCATCTCGCCAAATTTAGCGGCATCTTTGACCCCTGTCATGCAATGCATTTTTCTAAAATCATTGGCGTTTTTAGGGACAGGGGACGTGGTGTTCAGCAATGGATTGGCAGAAGAATCGGTAGAATCGACAGAAGAATCGGTAGAATCGGCAGAAGAACCGGCAGAATCGACAGAAGAATCGGCAGAATGAGCAGAAGAATCGACAGAAGGCATAGTTAAGCCTTCCACCTTGTGGACAGGAGTTCGATTTAATAAGGCAATTACTGCCACCAGAGCAAAGATGCCCGCAATGCGATGATACAGCGTCATCGCAATGATTCCCATGACCATGACCAATTTCCCTAAAACATCGTATCTCGAAAAGAAAATGGGATATGCCCAGAACATGCACGCAATCAGAAATGCAACCGACACATACAAGAATTCAGGGTCGAAGTGAAGGAATTTATTGAAAAATGTGTTAAAATTGTGCTGCAGGTTCATTTAATTTTAGGAACAGTGCAATGTGAAATCGAGATAATCGAAATAACGTCTGTCTATATTATCTGCAAACACAATAAAAAAACAATAAGATAAACGAAAACAAAATATTATATACCCGTTTATTAGGAGATGTCTGGATATTTGCAATATTCAAATTATGGCGATGAAGATGAAACGCCGACCAAACGAAAAATTCAACCAATGCAATCAACACAACCAACTCAATCTGGACAATCTGGACAACCCAAAAAACGAATATTAAGGACATTGCGATCTAGAGCCGGGCAACAATCTCAGCAACCTCAGCAACAACAGCCTCAAGGCACCCTGAATCCGAATCAGCAATTAGGCTTAGGCAATCAGGGCACCCTGAATCAGCAACCAGGCCAACACAAATACGTGCAGGAACTCATTCAAAAGATTCACAGCTACGAGGATGGCGCCTCCGCCAGCGATGCAGAAGAGGACAATGACGGCGACAACAACTATGCCCCACACGCTCAAGCCATTCAGCAACAATTTAGAACCGAACCGGTGTCAAATCGGGACCGATTCGCGGGTGCCACCGGTGCTGATTTGACTGCAAAGTTGAACCCTGCTCCCAACAAGGAAGCATTCACATCAAATGCAAATGCTTTAGCACAAAAACTCTATGTTCCGTCCATGTTTGATGGCAGCGTCGGCGAAAACAAGGACATACTGCTGGAAAAACTGGACCACATTATCTCTCTTCTGGAAGACCAGCAGGATGAAAAAACGGGGCATGTGTCCGAGGAACTGGTGCTGTACTGTTTTTTAGGCGTGTTCATCATTTTCATCGTGGATTCATTTGCTCGGGCCGGCAAATACGTGCGTTAGTTATAATAATTTTTGCAATTCGAAAAATATTATATCATACTCAATATATAAACTTGTGCAAACTTGTGTCATACACATAAATAAACTAAGATGGATCTGGAGCAGCAGCAGCAGCAGGAGCTGGAGCAGCTGAAGCAACTGCTACCTTATATAAAACCATTGTTTGCACCATTTTATGCGCAATATTTAATATTTGAAAGGCCAACATTGACACCTGACCAATCGACCATTGTTGATGCAATGTTTGTTGCAACATCATTAATGCCCGAATTGCCATTGTATGATGAAATTTTTCAAAGGTGGGCCAAATTAATGATAACTAGTATACTCACGAATGATTTATCAGGTTTGCCAAAAGTGCATGAAATGGTCATGCAAGGAACGATGTATAATCTTCCAGGCCTATGTATCAAATTTTGGGAACAATTCTTTGCAGAAAATGCAACTCCTGATTACGCGGCACACTTAAGGACAATTCCATTGTTAATGATACAAATGCGTGATAAACAGGTTGCAGAATTACAAGCGGAATTGAATGCACCTTTACCGCCTTTCATGAGTTATCAATTGAGGCATTCGGGTGCTACTGACGCAACATACAATCCTGCAAATCCTAGTGCATTTCAGGAACACTTGCGTGATGATGAAACATTAAATGAGGATGGGCGAAGACAGATTTTGAATGATTTGCAAAGGATTATTAAAGAAGTCAATACTTCGGGTTATGCTGATAAGGCAGTTGCGAACATGCAACAAATTATGCATGGGATTGAAGTAAAACGAAACCGATTACTAGCCATTCCGAATGGAATAAGGATGGTTACACTCAATTCTTATGTTGCGATTGATAAGACGATCAGGATAGATGCCCATCTTTATCCTGCAATTAACGTCATGCGGGATGGAATAGTGAGTTGTGCAAGACATATTGCACAGTTAAAGGGTGTTGACATTGACGCGCGCAATAAACTGTTTCATAGTTATTTTCAAGCGATTCTGGCATATTTTACGTATACCCCATATGCGGATCAATATGCAGATGCAACTCATGAATTTCAGGCAAATCCAAAATATGGCAGGCTGAAAAATGTGTTCGCCCCCTTTATGTCGATACTCGGAATTGAAGATACCCTCCATAGCTGTGTCGTCAATTTGACCGAATATGGGGTTGTTCAAGAAAAAATTCAATCAAGAACGCAACAACTGAACTTTTCGTTGCTAGCCGACTTGTTCGGTGAGAAGTTTGATAATTACGAGTGTGGTCTACTTAAAAAGATGAAAGATAACTTCAGAGATGGATTGAATACGTTGATAACACATTTTCAATCATTTCCAGAATATCAAAAGACGCTAAATGCCCAAATACCAGCTGCAAGCTCAGCTGCAGGTCCAGCTGCAGGTCCAGCCTCTCCAGCTGCAGGTCCAGCCTCTCCAGCTGCAGGCTCAGCTGCAGGCTTACAACCCAGCCCAGTTTCACCTCAAGGATATCAAATCCAATCACCTCAAATCTCAGCTCCAGCTACAAGCTCAGGTCAAAGCTCTCCAGCATCACAACCCAGCACCCCAGCTTCAACAGCTCATATGGTACAACAAGTAGCACCAGACGCAGACCCAGGTACACCAAGAGTCCCATATAATTCTTTTGGAGCATCTCCACAATCTGGTTATCAATCTTTTGGTGGTAATCCATCTTCTTTTGGAGCTCAATCTTTTGGACACCCTCAATCTTCTTTTGGACAATTTGGACAATCTTCTTTTGGAGCTCAATCTGGTTATCCTCAACCTGGTTATCCTCAACCTGGTTATCCTCAACATGGTTATCCTCAACCTGGTTATCCTCAACATGGTTATCCTCAACCTGGTTATCAACCTCATCAAGGTAATCCATCTTCTTTTGGAGCTCAACCTGGTTATCCTCAATCTGGTTATCAACCTCCATCTTCTTTTGGACAACCTTTTGAACAAGATAATATGGGTGCTGGGAGCAAGAAGACCCGAAATAAGCGAAGCGTCCATAAGCACAAGCGAAGCGTCCATAAGCACAAACGAAGCGCCCATAAGCACAAGCGAAGCGTCCACAAACATAAGCGAAGCTCCCGCAAACACAAGTGAATCACTTATGTGCACAAAGTGAAGATTTAAGCATAATATTACATTCAAATAAATGTTATAATATTACAATAATACATAAACTCATTAAACCAATGAAACCTAGAGACATCGGTCTTGTGTCTCGGCAAACCGAATGCTTCATCATCATTGCATTAATTGTAGCAGCAGTTGTTGGTGCAATTTCATATGCACGCAATTACGCCAAAAATTCAACAATGGAATCATTTGGAGGAAAATTAATGTTCCACGGGTCTTACCCTAAAGCCCCCGTCGTGTGTTTAGCCGGTAATAAACATGTGCAATGCACCGCATTCAGCGGTGCTTAGCGGTGCTTAGCGGTGCTTATAGAATTTAATCAATTCGCCGGTTTATAGAACAGGTAGAAGTATTGATACTCTTTTTGTGCTTTGACAAGGTCAATTTGTCCAAGCATGTTGAATCCGACGCCCGTGGCCAGTTCAATGAACGTTTGCGGCGACGGCATTTTAAAATTGCGCACATTTTTGCGAACCTTGCCCGTTTTGTCGTCCGTGAACACTTCCATGTATTGCACCACATCGTTCGGAAACACTTGCACGTCCGACTTGTAAGCAAAGTCATTGAATTTGACGGCGTGCTGCGCTTTGCTTCGATTTTGGGACGCGTGTGATGGCGCCTGACCCAGCAGGCTGGATGCATTGAACCTGCGCGGGTCCACCAAATGCAGCACGAAGTAGCCGCCCGGTTTCAGCCACGCGTATATGTTGGAGAACAGCTGCTCCGTGTTGGGAATGTAGTACACCTCAAAATTCAGCATGGACACCAGAGTGAAGGTCTCGGGTTTAAAGGCCGACACCACCGTGGGGTCGCCCTGCACAATGTTGAGGTTCAAACTGGAATACGTCTTTTTGGCCTGCGCAATCATGTCCGCCGACGATTCAATGCCGGTGATGTTGGTTATGCCGTGCTGAATGAAGGCGTTCATGTAGGCGCCCGTTCCCGCCCCCACGTCCAGCGCAACCGTCTGATTCGATATGTCCGGGTATTTGTTGATGATGGCGCCCACCTCGTAAGCGTTATTCACCTTTTGATTGAACAGCTGGTCGTACACTGCAGCATAAAAGGCGTCCTTCGTGTCGCCATCCTTTTTCACAATGACGTTGCTGCTGCTGTCGCTTCCACTATTTTGTATGAAGCCCTCCATGAACGACCCGGTTCCCACAAACCCGGCATAAGGCCGGGGGACCTTGGCCCGCTGCATTTTGTTGTAGGCCGACACCAGCAACAGCACAGTGGCTGCAATTAGAAGCACGCGAAACCACGCATTCCGTTCAATCGATTTGCAGAAGGCATCAAACATCTCGTGGACCATGTGCCGGTTGTTGATTCTAATGGGTTTATTGTGCTAATGTTAATGTGTTATTATTAATATATATGTTATATTGTTATTTTTTTTGCATAAATCCCTAAACAATCAATATCGAGCGAGCGAGCGAACGAATAAACCAGATGAATGACAATGAAATCAACGACATTCGAAGCGAACCCGAATTCAAAGGCATCACGTTTTCGAAATACAAAAAGCCGGACGTGCGCAAAGAACTGCTGAACTGCCTAAAAAATGGGAAAATAGAACCCGCCTGCTACTGGACCGCCGAGCTGGTGTGCGCCGGACACTACCAAGAGCTGTGGGACATCATCATCACGTTTGTCGGCAAGCACATCCATTTAGCAAACCCGAAGCTGTGCCTGTATTTAGACATGCGGTACGAGGCATTCAAGGGCATTGTGGCCAACGGCTACATCGGCAACGAGCTGCGCATGCGCAACAACCCCCGCATTCGCTCCCTGTTTGCCGAAATCATGTGCATTCTCTGCAATTCCAAAAAAAAATACAGTTTGGAGGGCATTAAGGTCAAGAAAACGGATTTCGACAGCACCGCCATGACCGACAAATTGAAGGCGCCCGATGTGTCGTATGCATCCGCCGCATTCTTGTCCGGCGATCCCAAAGAGCTGTTTATTGCCATCAACGAATTTGCATTCCACCTCTCTAAAGATTCCAAAAACAGTTTGCTGGCGTCCTACTGGTTGGAATGGATAATGGAATTTGAACACATCTGCAAAATGAAAAAACAGAAGTGCGTGGGTGAACGCCGCGGCGCCATGCCCGTTGAACCCAAATTTCAAATGGACCCCATTTGGATTGTGTGGGAAATCATTGTCGCCCACACCAAATCCCGGGATGTGCGAGAACCCCTCATTCCCAAAATCGTGCAAAGCCTGCTTAAATTATACTGCATGCGATACACCGACGGCGTGAAGAAAAAACGGCGGTATTTGATTTATTTTGCCATCTGTTTGCTGACCGAACCCGTCATACTAACGCAAGAAATGGTGGCCAACAAGGAGACCATCGAAGTGGTGGTCAAGAAAATAGACACGGTCTATAAACAAGTCAAAAAGAATGAAATTTCGCCCAAAGTGGATTACTTGTCGGGACCGGCGGGAGGCGCAAAATCGGATTTAGATAAAACCATTGAAAAAATGGACAAGCTCAACTCAATGAACACCATCATTCGCACGGTCTAGGGATTGTGTGGTGTTTGCGACTGCTGGTGCTGGGTTTGCGATTGCTGGGTTTGCGATTGGTCCGGCTGGGCTTGCTGGGATGACATCTGTTGGAATTGAAATACTTTCCCGTATGCATACATCGTTATAATCATAATGTCATACTATAATATATTTTTATCTTCATTTAAAATATATTAGCATTTGGAATTAGCATTTGAACCGTCGAATCTTTGAATTGCAGTGCAGTAAATGTCTTCCCCCGCCCCAGCACTCGCCCCCGCATCCGCCCCCTCAGATATGTCATTTGATGGCGCAGATGCCGCTGCAGTTCCTGATTCTCCAGTGTCCTTGTTGATTCGCGGCATATTGATTGTTGCATTGCTTGCGCTCATTGGATTCAATGTGTTCACTTATTTAGATGATATAACCGCCTGGTTCAGCGACATGTTTGGCGCGCCGTTTCGAGCCGTGGCCCGATTTTTGGGCTACGCTGCAGCCGACACGGCAAGGTCCACCGTGGATGTGACCGCCCAAGGCACCAAGTCTGCGGTGGACATCGCTGCCGGTGCTGCAACCAGCGGCATTGACGTGCTGCAACAGACCATTGGTGAAGGGCATCAGCCCGACCAACAAGGGCATCAGCAACAGCAACACCAACAAGGGCATCAGCAACAGCAACAGCAACAGCAACAAGGGGGCCAAGGGGACCAACAAGGGCAAGGGGCTCAAGGGGCTCAAGGGCAACGGCAACGGCAACCAGACACAGGTTTGCAGCAGGCGCTGTCTCATGCCAAAAAACAGCCGCCGCAACCGGATGATGCCACCAGTCGCACGCAGCGCAGCGGCAAATCAGGGTACTGCTACATTGGCGAAGACCGCGGATTTAGGAGCTGCATTAAAGTGGGCGAAGAGGACACCTGCATGTCCGGCGACATTTTCCCGACGCACGCCGTTTGCATTAATCCGCGTTTGCGCGTTTAAAAATGGAATTGAGAAAATTAAATGAATTAAATTGTCATAAATTATAATTTATAATTACAATTTATAATCACACACATACACACACACTCACACACCCAATAAAATGGCTGAACCCGAAGTTTCGCAAGGCGAATTAACCAAAGAGCAACAGGAAATCCTGATGTTAAATGCCCCATCCCGTGCACCGCGCGTTATGTTTGATAGAGAACAATATGAAAAGGACGTAAGGGATGGATTAATTTCATTGTCGCGCACAACAACTCTTCAAAATAGATCTCCGTATACTCCAACCGACATCAAAGCATCTCAAGGTGCAATGTCCGTTGCACCCGCTGCCAATGTGAAACCAGTGGTCATTGCAATAACCATTGCATACCATTGGCCTGCCACTTATTTGCAAGCATGCATGAATGATTTCTGTCATTATTACAATCTTCCTCCCACTACGCTGGAAGTTATTCAGGTTGGAACCGCCGCCAGTGGACTAACTGAATCGGACTTAAACACTAACATCATTGCACCACTCAAGAATTACATCGATACGACCTCTACCTCCACCATTTATTTTTCAACATCTGGGTTTTTTACTGCTAAGAGTATATCATCGGCGAATCAAGGTGTATTTGGATGGTTATCAGAAATTTTATTAGACATCTGTTGGGCATATGCCATGAACACAAATGCACACATTCGCGTGGTTGAAGCATGCGGTGTGACAATGGGGCAACAGTTTGATGCAGTCAGATATGCATCACTCGATTCAAATTTTACTGCAAATATACACGGACCAACCAACATCGTGAGCATGTCATGGGGTGGTCCAGAGGGAATGGATTTTTCATTATCAGACCCAACTGTGTTTACCAATGACAAAATATGTTATTTGGGTTCAACTGGTGATTATGGAGTGTCCACTTATCCTTCAACATCCCCCAACGTGTTGTCGGTTGGTGGAACAACACTTAAATATGACACCGCCACTTCATCGTGGAATCAAACTGTGTGGAGCAACACATATGGAGGCGGGCTAGCCAGTGGCGCAGGATTTGCCATAGATTATGCTAAACCCACTTATCAGAATAATCGCAACAACGGAATCGACAAACGATGCACGCCCGACATTTGTGGAGTGGGCGACCCAGCAACTGGCGTGAACATTGTGTATGCTGGAAGTTCCCCCACTCTTGGTGCGTCAAGGATGGAAACACAGACAGGCGGAACCTCAGCGTCTTGTCCGATTAATGCAGGATTGTTGTCCAATCTGATTCAAAAATACTTGAATGAAACCACAACCAAATTAACCACATTAACCACATTGACACCCAATAGCACGTCGCTCAATTTGCAAACACTTATGTACTCAAATTACGATGCCAATCATTCAACCATGTTTTATGATGTCACCGAGGGGCAAGTCATTGAGTCAGTCGATGCAAATCTCGGCCCGAACAACAGTGGAAAAACATTTACTGCCAGCGTCGGCTATGACATTCCAAGTGGAATGGGGGTTCCATTGTGGACAGGCATTCGCAATGTTTTGTTCCCTGCTGCACCTCCCAATCCCGCGAACACCGGCAATATAACCGGCACTATCTCTAATGTAAATGGTAGTTTAACATTCGTTTTAAGAATCACTTGAGCACAGTTCGGCATATGTAAAATTAAGAAGAGGGCACAGCTGCTTGGGGTAAAACTGGAACTCTTCTTTGATGTGCGATGTGCACAGCTCATGGTCAATGAAATTCAGTATGGGACACACGTCATGGATGTCGTGCGCATGGGCATGCGCGTGCCCGTTTGCCGCGTGAAGAAACTCATTCTTCAACGTGAGAATGGAGAGGACGTCGTTCGACGAATGAGACGGCGCCGCCTCGTGTTTGGAACAAAACGACGCATTGTAATTCTGCAGCAGCACGCACAAATCGGACAATTTCGATGCATTGTGAAGAGAGGCGGTGTCGCAAAGCTCGTGCTCCACAATTTGCACAAGCGGGCACAAATCGCTCGGAACAATGTGAGCCACATGCGGCACATGCGGCACATGATTGGCAGGAGCCGCCGGCAAGAAGGTGGTGCCGGAAGCTGCAGGAAGCAGCATCAACAACGGAAGAAAGGACAGAAGGCGAGAGATATTCATGGTTATACACATTCTAAATAATATATTTTTATTTAGAATTTCGTTTGTAATATTAATATTTATGGGTTCATTTAATTGTTTTGGAATCCATCGGCCATTTGGTTCCCCCCGATGAATACGTGGTTTGCGGTTTATAATTGTACAATGGCACGCTGAGATTATCACACAGCGGAATCACTGGTCCAGGCACGTCGCAATCACTCGTCCGACCGCACTTGGGGTTGGTGTTATTGCACCGCAGCGACACCGTTTGAAACACGTTGTTGATTGGGATTTTAATTTCGGGCAGGTTGTCGACGTTCGGGTTCGTGTATGTCTGCGTTTGCGTGGCCCACGATTTCTTCCGCGTGAGCGCATTGCGCGACGCCATGGAGTATTGTTGCGCCTTTGACATGTTGCTACTGTTGTTTTTGTATTTCAAAATCTCCGCTTTGCGCCGTTCGTCCAGTTCGTGCGTGCTATACACCCTTCCTGGATTTGGATTCAAACTGCAATTCTGATACCCGTAATTGCTGGCGCAATTGGGACAGTTGTTTCCGTTCGCGCGCGACCACACACGCGGTGGGTTTGGGACGTATCCCACGCCGCCGCATGCACTGGTGCTTTTGTTGCCTGGTTGAGACATTTTTGGGGTGAACTTATATAATAATTTTTATTATATAATCATGAAATGAATTGAATTTTATTGGGCCGCAGCTTCCTCTGCTTCAGCCACAGGAGCTTCTACAGCTTCCTCTACAACCACAGCAGCTTCCAGAGCTTGTTCAGCCAGAGCTTCCACTTCAGCCACAGCTTCCACTACAGCCTCTACGTGTTCAGCTTCCACAGCAGCTTCCTCTACAGCCTCTACGTGTTCAGCTTCCACAGCAGCTTCCACTACAGCCTCTACGTGTTCAGCTTCCACAGCAGCTTCCTCTACAGGAGC
>Ga0209191_1000497_pt1 | contig 30298 bp, 34 predicted proteins | sample S_130626_EF_Meta_FD_187320 | JGI IMG/M metagenome (GOLD analysis project Ga0209191, IMG submission 187320) | Freshwater microbial communities from Lake Simoncouche, Canada to study carbon cycling - S_130626_EF_MetaG (SPAdes) (version 2) | ecosystem: Environmental > Aquatic > Freshwater > Lake ...
GAAACAATTCACGGATCTCGAAAAGAAATACAAGGAACTTCATCAGTATATACAAGAACTCGACGAAGAAGATGATGACTACTACGACGAGTATGAGTTGTATCACAACATGATGGAGGAAAACTTTTTCGAGCAAAGTGTCTTGACGAGGAAATTGTTAGCCCTGTTTACTGATAAATAGCATGTAAAAATTCTCTAAATAAAAAGTAATCGATTTGTAGTTGTATGAGTTTCAATATTCGCGAGTTCGACGTGTCTACGATATCACCAGGAGCGATTGTCGGAGTTGTGGGAAGGCGTGGGAGTGGTAAATCTATCATCATCAAAGATTTACTGTATTCCAAACGAGATATTCTGCCATTTGGGGTGGTGATGAGCGGAACCGAGGCAGGAAACGGATATTTTGGAAAATTCATTCCAGAGGTTTTTGTGTATGAGGATTTCGACGGTCCAGCACTCGAGAAATTGCTTGAACGGCAGAAAAAGGCCGCCAAGAAGGGAAATATGAAACGTGTCTTCGTAGTTCTCGATGATCTTGCGTATGACAATAGCATCATGAAGAAGCCTGTGTTGCGTTATATTTTCATGAATGGAAGGCACTTGAACATTTTCTTGATTTTTTCGAGTCAGTATGTTGCCGATCTGGGACCTCCTGCAATCCGTGCGAACATCGACGTTCTTTTGGTGTGTCGCGAAGCTATTCAAGCGAACCGCTGGCGTCTGTACAATATGTTTTTCGGTTGCTTCGAGAACTTCGAAGATTTCAACAAGGTGTTGAACGCCTGTACGGAAAATTATGGAGTCTTGGTTTTGGACAATACAAAATTGAGCAACGATCCTACAGATTGCGTTTTCCACTGGAAAGCAAAGATGAGAGACGACTTCAAAATGGGAGCTCGGTTCTTTTGGAGGTTCTCTAAGGATAGAGCGAGGAAAGATGATTCCGACGAGGAAGACAATAATGGTGTAAAATTATTAAAAGGAAGAAAATAGATTGCGTAAAATTTCATTATATTTTAAAATATATATTTCAACTATGGTATTCGCAAATCAGACTCTAGTTGAAATGCTCAGGCTGTATTCTTCCATCATCGGTAATTCAACTCCAGAATGCGAAGCTGCGTTATTCGCAAACTTGAAACAAGAAGCAAACGCGTTAGAACCAGAGAGCATCACTTCTGATTCGATGACGGCCTACGAAGCCTTTCTGATGGTGGAAAAACTACATATGGGGAACGTGACCGTCCCACACTTGGATGTCGATGGTTATGATGATACCACTATGGAATTGTCGAAGTGGGATCCGCTTAATCCCATCGATGATACGAACCAGATGCCAACGGAATCCGCGACCTCGTGGAGGGAGTTGCGGTATAAACCTCTCGTTGTTGATGACGTGATAAATGATATTACAAAATAAAGGAACTTATTGAATAATCATCAAACGCATATTAAGAAAACATAAAGATGCCGACAATAGTCGCGAAGAACATCGTGATGCTTGCTACGTTTGTAGATGCACCGCTCGGGGGGCTTGGAGGACTTGGGGGACTCGGGGGGCTTGGAGGAGGAGAAGGAGGAACAATGCTCGTTCCGCACACGTTGATATTGGTAGTTCCTTGCTTGAGCTTGTACACTTGGCCTCCGCCGGTGTTCTCGATATCACGGCAATAACTGTCGGGGTCGGTGTTATTCTTGATTGCGTTTTTCAGAGTATCAACATATTCGAAATCATCGTTGATAATAATATCTGGGTTCTGCAGCACCACATAAGTATCAGTATATGAGAATGAGATATTAAGATAATCGATGGTATCAGAGAAGTAGAGACTCGGATTTTCATATGTAGGCATATCAGATGAAAACGCATCATTGATGCCATTCCAGTCCATCGTGCTGCAATATGCAACATTCTTTTTATACTCCATGAACGAGATCTTCATCGTATCGCAATATTTGACGAACGTGACCACATCAAGTCGTGAAGAAACATTCGCGTTTGGAGATGAAGGTGCATTAATCATTCTCGCGGTTGCAGTTGTAAACAACAGCGCCATAATGGCCATCATCTTTGTCATTGTGATTATTATGATACATTACAGACGACGACTCTATATTTATGGTTATTAGTACTACCGGGGACAAATGACAATTAACTTATTAAATATCTTATAAAAATAAGAATGATAATCGCAATTGATCCCGGCACCCTGAATCTTGGCATATGTATGATTGATGGTCATAAGATCATGAGATGGAGTGTGATAAATATTATGCCGGATCCCAAAGGAATTGCTGACGGACTGACAAAAATAAACTTTGCGGATTGGATTAAGGAGTCCACGGATATTGCTATCGAACGGCAGCCGGGAAAGAATCCACGCGCAGTCAGGATCCAACATTATTTGGAAATGTATTGTGCAATGCATGATGGGCGTTGTTATCAAATCGACCCAAAACATAAACTCTCGTATGCATCGTCGACACAATTTTGGCCGGATAGAGAGATTAAAAACTGGTCATATGGCGAACGTAAAAAACTTTCTGTGGAAACCGTTACAAATTTTTTAAGGAATACGGAACAAGATGAAGATATGGTAAACTTTTTTGATAAATCAAAGAAAAAGGATGATCTTGCAGATGCGTTACTTCACGCTCTGGCATTTGATAAGAACATTAAGGCAAATTTATGTGATAATAGGAGTAAACCTATTAGAAATATTAAGCCTGTAAAACCATCTGCGACACATACAAAATCAGGAAAATATACTCAGGGAGGCTTGAAGTTTATTGCTAAGAGTTGGCTGAAATCTTTGGACATATTCCAACAAAATGGTGAAAATGTTACAGGATTTATGGAGTCCTGTTGTAAACATTTTAACGATATAGATAACGCGTTCTTGCAGTTAGGTGGCAGAATCACATGATATCCAAAAGTATTCGCCAGCGTCACAATCTCCGGTTATAATATTATAAATGGTGTCCGTCTCTTTTTTTTGTATATATATTTTTTTAACCTCTTCGAAATTTTTAAATTTAAATATTTCAAATGAGATTTTATCAATCCTCACGATCGTGTTTTTTGGATCAAATTCAATTCTTGAAAATGTTGTATCTCTATTATTTGAGCGGACTAAAAGTTTTTTAGCAGATGAAGAAGGTTCATTATTCTTTTTGCGTTGTTTTGCTTGTGTTGCCATATTTTTTTTGAAGAGCGCCCAAGATTCATCGTCGAACACTATTTGCGGGGTTGCTTCCATGAAGTATTCACATGGATGTGATTTGATCATGGATTGTATCTGCCGCACAACGTTCTCGTCATGAAAGAACCTTCCGGAATAGAGCATGTCAAACATTAAAGACATATTTGTGAATGTTGGTTGTGTTGCGTTATTTATGTATTATGTTGTCAATATAATCATAACGTAAAATATCAATATAAAAAAAAATAATAAATATCAAATGTCAAAGCAAAATCTCGGGCAATTTTATTCTACAAATGTTGATCGAATTCTCGACGGCATGCAAGTTCCAGAAGGATCGGTAGTTATAGAACCATTTGCAGGAAATATGGATCTTGTGAAGTGGAGTAAACTTGATAATGTTGAAATGTACGACATTACACCATTGCACGAGTGCATTATTCACAGAGATACTCTCATGGACCCACCGGAATATACTGGTAAATTTGTATTAACAAATCCGCCATACAGGAATCGTGTTCATAATCCCGATAAAAAAATATATGATAAATATTCTACCGCGGATTTATTCCATGCATTTTTGTATTCCATGTACAAAGCAGACGGCGGAATTGTTATTCTTCCCTTGAGCTTCTTCACTGGTCATAGCAAAACTTTTACTAGAACTAGAGATTATTTCATGTCTTCTTTTAAAATAATTCGTGTGAACTATTTTGAGGTTCCTGTATTTGATGATACGACAACAACAATAGTTAGTTTTCAATTTGAAAGGAATGATTCGCTTATAAATTTTCAAGATATTGAGTGGAATATTTATGATGCTACCAATAAAATAACAAGAACATTCACTCATAAAAAGAGTGACGGTTGGCTTGTTGGTGGATATATGTTTAATCTGCCAACTCATCCAAATATAAAAATTATGCGGCATCGTCCTGGATCTGCAACAAATAATTTTGTATCAAATCTAATATTAAAAACAATTGATTATCGAACATCTTTAATCAATTTACAATATAATGATGATCCATCATACAAACAAAAAATATCTCCTTGCGCATATCTTACTTTTGAGTTTGATCGTGAATTTACAAGTGAACAACAAAAAGAAATAGCAAATTCTTTTAATATTTTTTTGACGGAAAAAAGAAATATGTATCAATCTTTGTTCTTATCAATGTACCGTGAAAAAGCTCGTCGTTGTATGTGCGTGTCGCTTGCAATACGAATATTGTCCCATGTTTTATTGATTCACCCTGAAATATACGTCGAATAAAATATTTGATTATTTAAATGGATAATGTTTTAAACGTTATTCGTGACGACGATGTGAATATAATCCACGTGGTAACATTTGCGGGTCCAAAATTACAACGACCTCGGCACACATTTAAAAAGTCCGAAACATTTTCGCCTAGATTTGTTCAAAAGGAGAAACTTATTTACACGGCTAATTTATTTACAATGAATGTGCCGTGTGACAATGGAACAATAGCGATTGATATGGCAGAGCATTTAAATGGTGGGATAATGAGAATATCATATAAAGGAGTTAATTTTGCAACCGGGTCTTTATCTTCAGCGGGCATGGGCACATCTGCGGTGTTTGATCTTGATAAAGGTGAGAGTATGTGCCAAAGAAAATTTTGTGAGACCGGATGTAAAGATATTCCATTGCCAGACAAAATTTCTGACATTGCTGCAGATAAAATGTCGTGTATGATGACATCGAAATTGTTATCTGAATCTATTCCGGGGGAATTTATGGTAAACCACCCTCAAAAGCTAATGAATTTAAATTCAGAGTTTGTGTCCGATATAATTATTACTAAGAAATTACAAATTATAGCTCCTGGGATATTTGACTATTATATACGATTGAACATCCCGGCTATCTATTCATATGGAACAATAGAAGTTTTATCATCCACATTTTTCAACGATATTCTTATTCAACTTATCAAAGATAAAGACGGATGGGAAATTATGAAGAACCGTTATATTGCAAGTAAGACAGCTGGGTTTGTTATTGCCAAATCACCGGATACAGCAATAGGAATTGCACTGATGGAATGGCCCAGAGGTGCTATTGCGTTCCCTCCAGAAATACGATATAAAGAATTTGAAAATGTAAATCGCTGGGGCATATACCAACAATTAGGATCTGAAAAAAACAATTCAATCAAAATCCCTGGCGGAGAATACAGCTGGAGAATCAGGTTTTTCTTTGGACCTATCTGGCAAGTTCAAGAATACATAAACAAAATAAAACCACAAAGACATGGGAACGATCATAAAAAATTATATAACGACAAATTTCAGGTTTCCCAAGCAAACAATCGTCACGAATATGCCTATGATGCAGCTTAATTTTGATTGATCGTCTCAAGGGCAAAACGTCGATACGGAAAAATACTCAATATTTCCCAATCAAAATAACCGATATTTGACTCGAATTCCCAATCAAATATGTCATATCGTCATTCTATCGTTTTGGAACCCCAATATCCCCGTGAACACGTTATTGGTCTTTTCAAATCCAGATTTCCAGATTTGACAATAGTTGCCCATAATGTGCATCTATCGCCCGTCTTTGATGAGTCTAAATTTTGATATCCTGCTTTCAATAGCAATCTTCTTGCTTCGCAAAAATCCAAGAACCATTTGATTTCATCAGTTTCGCTCTTGTTTTTCATCTTTCTAAGTATTGGAGTTATGCCCATTATGCCAGGACCATGATTGATAGCGGTATCTAGTATGAACCCTCTGGTAGAGTTTTTGGTCAATCGTGGACCTGGGCGTTTTTCGCATTGTCCAGATTTGTCAGCAAAATCCTTTGCAAAAGCCCAATATATTTTTATATAAATATGCCATACAGCTTGTTGCCATTTGTCATCATCTCCGAGCAACATAATGTCTTTGCCAAGATTTTCTAGACCGGTCATGTCATCTCCAATTGTTTTTTTCATTGGGTGTATATATTTACATAATTTATGTGATGGATCTATATGTTGCAGTTCTTCTAATATCATGACAAGATCTCCTGTCCCAGAGCAAGCTCCAAAAATTCCCACGGTCCAGCCGCGACCATCTCCAAGTTTTTTGGCAAAATTATAATTATTCCACCACGATGTCGTAGAATTTTCCGGTAATGATACGAGTGATAATATTGTATCTGCGCTTTGTTCATCAAATCCAATATCTTCCAGAGTTGGAATAATATTTTTTGGAATATGAGAAAATATTATTTGTGGTTTATCAATTAACATTGCTGCAAGAGCTTTCTTAAAATTTGATCGTCTACCTGGTCCCAAACCATCGATTGAATCTAATTCTTCATTTATAATTGAGCACATATCATCTACAAATATAGTCATGAGTTCTAATTTATTTTCATCCGTGATCTGCATAACAGATGAAATTATTTTTTTATATTATATAATTTGTTTATCAAATATGCATCTTCGTGTTGACAAATAAATATTATATTTAGTATACTATATACCAATGGATTCGTCTTTCATCACCAAATACTGTAATATACGCTTAGTTACAGGCAGCGTTGTATCTGGTATATTCGGCGTCATCCTGTTATTTGTCAGCGTGTTTGCCAGTAGAATTGTCGGCGACACCAGTTCTTACATACTTGCGGAAGCAACTGTTGTCGGCGGAGACATCAAAGCATACACGAGTTCATCCGGGAGATCAACGACGACGTCCTTTAATGTTATATATGACGTTGAATACACCGTTGACAATATGAAATATAAAGGGAAAATAACCGAGCGATTCAGTTCATTTGCCCAGGCAAAGATTGTGCTCGAGGCCGCAAAAGGGGCTATTAAAAAGATATATTATGACCCATTAGCTCATGATAAAAATGCGGAATCCAAGTCGGTGGAATCAATTCTTCGCTGGTCGTCATTCGGGATGGGCGTTCTTCTAATCGGTTACGCAATCGTTGCATTCATACTACGCAACAACCAGGCCATGTGCGCAATCACTACACTCGGAAATATAACGCGTTAATACAATTCAAATTTGTTGAAATGCTATGAATCCAATCACGCCAGCAATTACCGCCATCAGACCGTATTTCGTGGCTGGTGTTACACCGTATAGTTCCTTGTGTTGCGTTGCATATTCGAGGTCTTGAGAGCGTTTTGCGTGTCTGGTCTCTTGACGCTGCTGTTGCATTGCAAACTTGTGTGCTTTGGCCTCCGCTTGTAGTCTTCTACGATCGACCTTAGCTTCTCGCCTCGAAAGATCTGTTGTAGTCCTGGGGGAGAATCTAGAGTTTTGAGACGTCGAGCTTCTGACGGGCGTCGAGCTTCTTCTCGGTGACGGCGAAGGACTTCTTCTTGGCGACGGCGAAGAGCTTCTTCTTGGCGACGGACTGCGCTCTCCTGACCTTGAAGAACCCCATTTTACCATTTCTTGTTTACGAGAACTCATTTATATATATAAATTATATTTTTATGAATCGTAAAAAATAATGTTGTAATTGCGAAGATTAATCCCTTTTATTCCAACCTTGAGCGCGAGATCTCTGCGAATTAATATGAGCATTTCATCAGAAATGATAACCGGAACATATTCTAATTGATCGGCAATTTCTATATATTTATTATATTCTTGTATGGTCTTCTCCGAGAAATCAATTGCTACGACCATTGGATTACATTTTATATTCTTCCAAGCATCAATAGCATTTTCTGTGTCTATAATCAATAATGGTATTTCTTGTTTGATGTCTTTTTGTGTTACAAACATAAAATGTTCATTCACCAATTTATAAATCATTTGTACTTTCATATCCCCAATATAAACAATTTTTTGGTGTCTACGAAGAACCCCAAGACGTCCCAACAGTTCTTCAAATATTAGTCCAATCTCTTCCGTTTTAAATGCATGCATCGGCCCCTTTGATATTCTGGTCAGTGCGTTTTCTTCCTGCATGTCTGAAATACTATTTTAATTTTTTTTTACTTTTTTTACGACTTATTTATAAGACGGAATTTGTGGCATCAACGACGACAGATATGCTACAATTTCATCCTGTGAAAATTCAGGAAGTTCCTCATTGCCAAATAAATTGCGAACCAGCGGGGTTTTGTTTTTGATTGGTGCATTTGGAACACTGGGTGTCATAGGTGGTGGGGGCGTATTATTGGGTGCCGGAACCGCCATTGAGCACTGAACAACATTAGGATTTTCTTGCAGCATTGCATGGGTCCAATCAAACGAGAAGATCGGTGAGTTGTTAGTGATATCAAATCCGCCAAATGGGGTCATTTTATCAAAGAATAGCTTATATGCTACGGGGGCTGTGTCTTCAAAAATAGTATCAAACAACAACTCCGAAATACTCCATTTTGAGATTATGTCAATGCTGCAGTCTTTTAGCAGATCTATTGCTGCATCGGTGTGTCCCGACGAAGCTCTTGCCAAAATATGTTTCTTGACGCGTCGTTCCACGATATTATATAGAACTCCCGCAACACGATCATATTCTGCACGGTTGCTTTGCGAATTCTTAGTAGCTTCGATTGTCTTGCTGAGGAAGCTCATTATTGTGCGTGGGATTACAACGTCAAAACATAATAAATATTATTTTTTGACGATATAAGACCGGGATCAAATGACCAACATCAAATGACCAACATATCATAACTTGATTATATAAATAATGTTTAAAACAATAAAACGTATATATAATGAGCTCAAAGATTCAAGAACATTTAGTCAAGCAACTGAACCGCCAGCTGAGGATTGCTGAAAACAAGGAAAATCAGCGTCTTCATCGGGAGCTGCGGCATTGTGTCAGGAAAATTAAGTTGGTCGATGATCATTTTGACAAGCGACGCGACGAGATCTCACTTAATTTTGAGAAATATCGCGAACATATTGTCGACGCTATTGCAATCAATAAAATGAGATTCGAGCTTTGTATTGACGAGAAGATCGAAACCATCGCAGACTATAATATCAACCATGAGAAAATTGTTGACGACACTGACGAGTTCTCCGAGAGAATGTACTCCATGAAGAATTCTCTTTTGTTTTTTTCTAGTTTATATCCGACAAACAACATCGACGCAAATAATATCAAATTCTACTGGTTCGTGCTGTTTGTGATACTATATATTGCTAGATTATTCTGATTTGGTAAGAGCACGGAGAACGATGGTGCTAACACTGCGCGGTTGTGTTGAGAACTTACAGATCGCCACACGGCCATAGTCTGATAATTGTATCTTATCAGAGAAACCAGCTCCGTCCTTTACGAAACGATTCATCTTTTCGATGAGCTCTTTTACCTGTTCGTTTTCGGAGTCCAAGCCAAGCTCCTCGAATTTCTTCCTGAATTCGATGACCTCTTTCAGGCGTGCTTCTATAGTCTTTGTCGTTTTCATTGTGATATAGTATGCGTGTATATTAAGTTATTTACGTCTTCTCCGACTTAAGCTCCGTCTGCGTCTCTGTATACATTTGATATCCCTGGGAGTGTAATATCTATCAATTGAGCGGCAGAAGACATACAAACGAAGACAGGTTTCCAGTATAAATGTCGGTGGAGCTATCGATTGATATTACATATTCTTTATAAAGCATTTTAATATACTATTATTTTTATTATTTAAATAAACTTTTATGAATTTAGATTGATCGGATTCACAGAATATAGTTGTGTGGGCATTTGTGGAGGCATCTGCATTTGTGGAGCAAAATATTGCTGATATTGTGGAGGGAACATTGAATATTGCATGGGTTCTGGAGCAATGACTTCTTTTTTATTTCCACCAATATCCAAAAGAATGATAACGACAAACAGTAAACCGAGTATTGCGAGCATTTTTTCAGGAGAAGTGAATAGATCATCGAAGAAATTTTTAGCGCTTTGTGCTGATTGTTTACACATATTTATTATTTTCCGCTTGACGCGTGGGTCGAGCAATTCCCATATACCATTTATACCATTCTTCTTATATGCATTTGCTATGAATTTTTTTACTTCCATCTTTGTGATCTTGCGTTCTTCGGGAATAAATGAAATGGGTTCTTCGTCAATCTCTTCTTTTGCTTCTTCTCCAAAAATCTTATCTTCGAACGCGGTCCGATCAGAATTAGGTTTTTTAATCTCTTTTTCAAGAGATTGAACTCCAAACGCGTCCATAATAGTAGCAAACTGCATTATATGTTAATATATTATTATTATTTTTAATTTTAATGTAATAACTTAACGATGTATGAATATCATCAGTAACAGATGAATACCGATATTCTTTGCAAGATATCTCACCGGCTTACAAATGACAGCGTGGCAAATTTGAGCATTGCGTCGGGAGAAAATACTATGATCATAGAACGGAAAAAAGCTGAATATGAAAGAATTTTAGCCGATAAAATGCATAAATTTTGGTTTGGAAGACTCACAACATATATGTGCGTATACGAACAAACCAGTTTTTGGGACGGTCGCCCCTTGTCGATCAATGACCATGTTCGCCATAGAGTTGCTAGTTTTTTCAGAGGTTGGCACGCGTATGTTTGTGGAGCCAAGATTCATTTTTCCACACGGGTCCTCGATGATGTCATTGCAATTACGGTAGACACAAGATGTCCTTATCATTCCTTAAAATCTGGAGATCCAGTTATGTTTAAATTTGACATTGTTCATACGACGATTCCTCTGGACGTGGATTCGTATAAACCCGTGGGAAAATATAATCGTCCTCTTGTGGCAATGTATGAATGTCTCGTAAAAAAATCCGAGCAATTTGGCATATATGATTCTTCTAATGGAGTTACATTATGGGACAAAACAGTGAGTATTGATGACATGGGTTTGGTATATGAAAAAACCCTTGGTGACGATTGGATCAGGATGGATGAAAATTATCCTGAAAATGTTCAAAGTTGGTATCATATATGGAATCATTACGACGACAGGAGGCGAATCAACAGAAATTATTATATGAAAAATTTTGATTGGTCCGTGATGCCTCGCGAATCCGAGCCCGCGCGAATGAGAACTATTGGGTTCTTTGGACTTTATATAGAAACACCATATGCGCAAACGAAGCTATATCCAAGTTGCAGTTCTATAGTTCCCGATGGGTCATTTCCTTCTACCGATTATGGATATCAAGGAGACATGGATCGTAAATTATTCAACGCCCTAGGAGAACTTCATAAATATGGCCCCATTCGATCATATTCATTTGCAATGTCGTATTATATTGATATCAAGATCCATGGAAAGCGTCATCGTTTCTTCTCTTGGAAAGAACTGTCACGAACATCAAAGATTCGAATGGAGCATCTAAAAAGGAAGATGTCGGTTCCTAATAATGAAACTCGTGGAGTTTTCATAGATTTTGACAGTCAAACGTTCAAACGCAAAAAAATATCATTTGAATGCTAATCATATCGTCAACAATATCATTAATAATAAACCAATTATCCATGTAATATAATGAATACGGACATTCTAGCCGTTATATCTACGCGTTTAGGCAATGCAGATGTGGCAAATTTAAGTGTGGCATATAGCGATCTGAGCATGATCAAAGCAAGAAAGCGAGATGAATACGAGCGAATTCTAAAGAGAAAGATGCAGAATTTATGGTTTGGAAGACTTTGTTCTATGTTGCTTGTGTATCGAAGGACTGATTTTTGGGAAGGTCGTCCGTTGGCAATCACGATCGGTGTAAGACATCGAATGGCCAGTTGTTTTTCCGAGGAATGGGATGTGACAGTGTGTGGAAAACATCTTCATTTTGCCACGAGAATTTTAGATGACGTTATATCTCTGACAGTGAATATCCACGCTCCATATCATTCGTGCAAGGAAGGAGATTTGGTACACTTTAAATTTGACATTGTTCATACGTCTGTTCCTTTGCATGTGGACTCTTATAAACCTACTGGGCGTTTGGCCAATTTGACAATTGCCATGTATGAGTTTTTGCGCGAAAAATCTGACAAGCAATATGGAATAGTAGGGCCAAACAGTTCTACTCTATGGAAGCAAATAATATATTTGGAGGACTTGCTTAAGGTGTATGAACACCATTTGGGAGACGGATGGATTCGTATGGATGACAACTATCCTACAAATATTGTCGGCGATCATCGTTATCCTAACTATTATATGAGTGGGTTTGATTGGACGGAGCCACCCAAAGAAATTGATGATGCAAGAATTAGAACCATGGGATTATGGTCTCTTTATGCGGAAACCGCCCATGCAAACGGTCGCATTTATATTTCTTCATGTGGAGGATGGATATATGATGGGGCACGATCATCGGCATATTGTGGATATAGAGCTGACCTAGACCGTAAATTGTTCCATATGCTAGAGGAATTATTTGAGCATAGTTATCAACGTTATAGTAAGTATGAAAAGAAAAATGCTATCGCTATTAAGATTGGTGGTAAACGCCATCTTTTTTTCTCCTGGAACGAACTCTCGAGAACTTCGGGGATTCGGATGGAACATCTTAAGAAGAAAATGGCTACTAAAACGGATGAAGGATTTTATATTGACTTTGATTCGCAAACATTCAAACGCAAAAAAATAATATTTGAATGTTAGTCGAACAATATTTAACATGCATAAAATCATAATAAAAAATCATTCCTTATGTTAAGCAATGGAAAATTCGGCTGGAATTCTTCCAATCTCTCGGAATGAGCATGGTGACGTAATATTTCTTATAGGCAAAGATTCAAGAGACAATGTTTTTTCAGATTTCGGAGGAAAGGCGGAACTGATTGACAATGGAGATCCTGTGAATACGGCAACACGCGAATTTTATGAGGAAACTTTAGGATGCATATGTAATTCTCCTTATTCTATTAGAGAACGTGTAAAAAAAATGTCGATCATGGTTAACGGAACTACTAAAAAAGGAAATTTATATAGGATGTTCATCCTCGAGGTGCCATATAGTCCGGATTTACCCCTTAGGTTTAAAAAAATAGTTAATTTTCTCAAATATAAAAATATTGGTTCGGCATATATAGAAAAATCGGAAATAGCATGGGTTTCATTGGACGACATGTTGAAGATTCCAAAACGTCAAGTCTTCTCCGATACTATTTCTAATAATATCTCTATAATTAGAAGAGTTGTATCATCTCCATGGAGATCTATTTGCGAGGAATTAAAAAATAACATCCCGGCATCAATCTCCGGAAGGTCTCCGCCGAGGAATATGAATAACCCGGTATATCAACACCCCCATGCAGGGAAATCATATTAACTTAATGGCCGTTTTTTTGTAAGAAATATTATATTATCATCGTTAATGACAGTCACGCTTGGTAATTCGTTTGACCAACGTCCCGCAATGAGAGTGTCAGGAGACGCCGGAGGTGTTGGTATTCAGCTTCCACAGAGATTTGCAGACAGACAAATCCGTAAGAATATTGTTCCGTCTGGAGATTCTGATTTTGGCGATGACGACGATCTTAAAGACATGATGAAAGATATTGCAAACCCTAATAAAACTAAGAATGATTCGTCGGCTTCTGAATCGGGAAGCGAAATATCTCTTGATTATGATGGCGATGGTGATGTATATAGTTCTTCGAGCGAATCTGGAGGAAGCAGGCGCAGACGCTCAAAGAGTTATTATGAGGAAGAGCAACCGTCTCAAGGATTTCTTACAATTGGAGACGAAAAAGCAGATATTCTTTTCAGGCTGGAAGTTTTGCGTCGTCAAGGGATAGAACCAAGAAAATTTAGCGCACGAGATGATATTCGCGAGATGAGAAATGAGCTGAATAGGATAAAAACACATTTGGAATTAGATCGCAGTCTTAAATTCTCTAGGAAAGCCGTTGTTGGACTTGCGTCTGCATTAGAATTCCTGAACGATAAGGTTGACGTCCTCGACTTGGAGCTTGACGGATGGAGTGACCAAATGCATCAAGCAGTATATACGCAGAAAGAGTATGATAATATTTTTGAAGAACTTTTTTTCAAATACCGCGGTAAAGTTCAGACACCGCCCGAAGTTCGCTTGCTGCTCACATTTGGAGCGAGCGCTCTTACATTCCATATGAGCAATGTTATGGCAAAGAAGGTGGCTAAAACACTTGAAGATGGAGGAGATTCTTCTGGAGGATCCATGATGGATTCGATCATGAAAATGATGACAGGTGGAGGTGGCGTTGGTCCTCAAATACAAAAGGAACCTGCTCAGCAGATCCCAATTCAGCAGATGCCAGTTATACGAAAAGAAATGAAACCACCCACATTTTCATTCCCTACTCCAACAGCGCAATTTGGTTCAAACCAAAACTTTTCTGCAAGCATCCAATCTCTTCTTCCAGAACAAACAAATTTGAAGCCCGATATCAAAGATGCACTCATTTCCAAACCACTCCGCGATGATGAATCAGAGCGGCTGTCCGATATTCCGTCTGATCTGGAATCTCCGCCCCCTTCTGACTTTGGTTCTCCTGTGAAGTCTACGATAACTGTAGAAAAAACACCGAGAAAAGCTCGCGGTAAGAAAGCTGCACCTCGTATTATTGAGATTTGATTTTACAATTGATATAATGTTTCGAACAATTATAATATATTATTCGAAAATTAGTATACTATTCCGTTTGGAAAACATTGAAAAAAAGCGTCGGCTGCCACATCTTTATATTTTCCATGCTTGTTTGCCGTATACATACACACATCTTCCTCGCCATCAAAATAATCATTGTAGGTAATCTCGAATTCATCATCGGCGATCCAGAAACACATTCTTGTTGTAATAAGTCCATTTGGCTGCTGAAGTTTGTCGACATTGAAAAGGGTAATGTGCAAATGTGTTGACGATCCCAGAAACAATGGGATTTCATTGTATAACACGGCGCTCGTCATGATAAAATGAAGAACGCACCAAATAGTTGAGGTAATTTCTTTTTTAATAAAATCATTTCTCTTGCTGCATGCCATATTGTAAATTTTCCTGGAGATATCTGTTGGGAGATTATCCATAATTATTTAATAAATAATAAATCATCTTAGAAAACAACTATATTTATGTAAAAACTCTTGCCGGGGTCAAATGACAATCATTTTGGAGCACCACGTTTTTGTTTCCAGAGAGGCGTTACGTCCATTGTGCTCGGATTCCATGCGGATGGTTTACTTCTTTGCTGAGCGAATGGCTGGCCGGGATCCATATGTAAGTCGATGGGTTTGGAGATATCGCGATTGAACCGGTTATTTGTGAGCTGATTTTCCGCGAGATTAAGTGCTCCGGGAGATGAATAAGGATTTTCCACCGTGCTCTTCGTGCCAATCCGTTCGTGTTTGCCATCAGTGGCAACAGATCCAAATGTTGCTGCAATAGGCGTGGACAACATATGATTATAGCTGTTATAGTCAGGTTTATCGATAAGACCATATGCGCCCATATTTTCGGGTTCGAATATATTGGTTCTTCCTGCTCCAGGAGTATAATCGCGAGTTTGTCCACCTCGCTTTGCCGTCCTGAGCTCCGGCTGCAATTCGACGACGTCCAATCTCTCGGCGGCACCAATTGTAGTTGCGGCTCCTCCGGTGTAATAAACATCTTCATAACTTTCTCTAAGCGTTGTCTCTGGCACATACATCGGTCTTGTTTCGCCACCTGTACCAACTGATCCAGTAGGTCCTGCAGGTCCTAAGAATTTGTTAATCAGGCCCCTCTGAGACTCTAATGTTACGCTTTCCATAGTGTCTACTGCATATCCTCCGATTCCGGTACGTTGAGCGCCCACGTTTATGATGGGGGTGGTTTCTGCATCTCCGGTTCGCGGGCGGCCTTTTGTTTTATCGAGATAACGTGCTTGCATTCCTTCGACGATCGAGTCCGAAGGCCCTTCGTAACCTGACTCGTATGGCCGAAGCCCCGCATATCCTCGTGGTTCTTTTCCGTGTTCTGTCCTACCTAAAACAGCACCGTTTGGCGTGGCGAGAGGGGGTCGTTCGTCGTATGGAATCACGAGAGCGCCGGGATTGTGATTTACGGCAGAAATTTGAGGAAGTTCTCCGTTGCCTCCCGTTTGCACACCACCTGGAATGATTCTGCCGGGAAGTTGGTTCAGCTTATATTCTCCAACGTTTAGCGGCATCTGGCGATAGAATTGCTGGAATCCTCCCGTTGCAGCAACTTCCGGACCGACGCCTAAGCCAGGTCCAACTCTGAGCTGTTCGGCGGGCAAAACGTTCTTATGGGTGCGTGCAGATATCGACCTTGATTTTTGAAGTTCTGCATCACCTGCTGGATTACCGACCGTGCCAGATGAAGAGACTCTTCCCTGGGGAGTTGCTCCAAACATAGTAGCGCTTTCTTTCTTGTGCTTATATGTGCCAGATGTAGAAAATCCGTCCAACGTGGCACCTGTAAACGCTTCCATTTTTCTTTGCTTATACTCAGTATTCGTGTTCATTGTCTTCCCGGATGTGAAAAATGGCATCACCTCGCTGGGTCTCATATTTGGTGTGATGATTCCAGATTCTTTGGGGACTTGTGCTTGCTTCCAGCGATTTTCTGCTTTCTTTCTATATTTTCTTACCATGTCAGTTGGTTTCACATCATATTCTTCGTCAATACCATTGCCGGATCCCATAATGTTGGCATATGTTCTGACATCCTCGCGTGAGTCTCTGCCCTGCTGCGAATTATATAATCCATAGCCAATGATGGACGCAATGGCCAAAAGTTCCATTTTCACTTAATATATATAAATAATATTTTTAAAATAAAAATTCACACTTTTATCATATTCTATTAAAATTTTGATTGATCGTCTCGAAGGCAAAACGTCGATATGAAAATTTTTTTGATATTTCCCAATTAAAAATATCAAAAAATGACTTTATTTCCCAATTAAATTACCTCATATCGTCACTCAACCTCTCACTTTTTTGTTGAATTGATTGAGAGTCTTATAATAGCTGGCGTTTAAAACTTTGTCTGGCTGCCCATAAACTCCGGGAACGCCGTGCTCGTCAGAGCCCCCGGCCACTTTTAGTGCCACCTTGGGCATTTTGGGGGGTTGGACATAATATGCCGTGAGTGAGTTGATGACCTTTTCCACGTTCTTCGTGTTTTTCTGTAAATACATTCTATATGCGCTGTCATCCACGGTGTTGAATTTGTCCTCGAGATAATTATTGTAAAGCCCGGAAGACACATAGTTGGTAACGAAATACCCTCTCTTTCGAGATATTTAAAGGGACTAGACTATATCTTAAGCATCCTGGAGTATGTCTCAACTCTTCTGGATACCCACCGTCGTTTAGTCGTTGAACCTTCCCCATAGACTCGACATATCGTCCGTAGGGGCTTGGCTGCGGATTTCCCATTGTTCATCGTGAGAATTATTACCATACCCGAGGGCTTCTCTCGGCCAAAATGTGGTTTCCCAGCATTTTTTGGTATCGCACGCTTTAGGGAGTTTCCGCAATTTGGCGGTGTCGCAACTCTGAGAGTCACTAACGTCTGCTTCAAGACGGAAAGCTAACGGGGTTTCCCACGAGATATCCGTTTACTCGTGGCCGAACGTTTTTCATCGCAAACACGACCGTCCATCCGACATTGAAGGAACTATTCTGCTTCCCATTCTGTTATATATTAGATTATATATTATTTTATTACAATAAATGCGCTGGGAAGATGCAGAAATGTGCATTATACTCGGAAGATTTGATCTTTTTTCTAGGAATAAAGAAAATCTAAATAAATATGCCGAGTATAAGGAAGCATTACAAAGAAATAATATAACAATTGAAGACGTTATTTGCAAAAAAATGAAAGGAGCAGATATAAAATGGATGAAAAATGCATTTCCTTATGACGTGGACAATTCTTTGCATTATCTTATATTTAGCACCTTGCCGCTGTCTAAAGAAAAAATTCGCGAGATAGCATCCGTTCGAGTAGGAAGTATGGATTTTATGTGCTTTGTAAATCCTAAAAAATTACGAAGCGTAAAAACATTGTGGCATGCACATTGCTTAGTGAAAACAAATTTTTAATTGTCATTTGTTGATATCAGCCTATTATATTTAACCAAACAGAGGGCGCTGATATACGTTGGGGTCAATGGATGAATTCGCCCAAGGCCCTACGTCCGCTTTGGGGATTATGGGATCGGCACGGAGGTCGTAGTTAGCGTTCTTCAATGAGGAACCTTGAGTGTTCAATCCTACCCACTGAGATGCGGTGAGGAAGTTTTGCGCTTGTAGATTTTTGGGAGCAAACTGTGCGAAGTCGGCTGCTTCCGGGGTGGGTTTGGGGAGGAGCTGGGAAGACGGGGTCAACAAAGGCATAGCGGGTTTCATGATCTTGGGAATAGAGACCTCGGCATCCATAGAGTCATCATATGGTTCGTCCTCGGCATCCGCCATGTCATCACCTTCCTCGACATATTCGTCCATATCCTCCATATCTTCGTCGTCCTCCATGTCGGTATCTTCAGGATAATACATGTCGTCATCCTCCATATCATATTCACCTCCTTCGGCGGAGTTCATATATTTTTCCATGGATTTGTAAGGAGTGGGGGGAGATACTTTGCCACCGCTCATGTTCTTCCATAGCATATATGCAACGAATATAACTGCAATCACAGCCAAAATTTTCACAATAGTGGCCATATCCATCATCATCGTTATAGTATGATATATATTATATTTTATTTTTTTTTATTTAAAAAATTATGCAAACTCCCTGGAATAATTAATGTCACTTTTACTCTCACGGATTTTGATCGAACATTTTGGTAATCTAGCCAATTGTGTTTGAACCAGCGTCATGATGGAACCGAATTCCACGGAACCGAACCATATGCCCGATATTTTTAATACGCAAATAACATCTACAGGAGTACAAAAATCATTATCTATAAAATTTCCATCAATATCAAATGATGCCAAGTCATCGGCAATCTTTACTTTTAATACTCCAGAATCTAAAAATGTTTTGAATCCTTCATCTAACATATCATCTTCTATATTATGTTTGAACCAATTATTTTTTTTTTCTTTGGCAACCTTTAATATGTGTTCTTCATGTTTTTTTATAAATGACGCAAATCTGTCGGAAATCTTGATTGTCGTAGAATCACCTTCTAAAGATTTTGTGAGTCTTACCACCGGTGTCTGTATCATCAATGGCTTTTCCAGCGGAACAAAATATATGCCATTATCTTTACGCATTTCTTCAAATTTATATTCAATACAAGCATCCTTATAATAGACCAACTCATTAACTTCCTCTGTGACTTCCTCGACGACTTCCTCGACGACTTCCTCGGCGACTTCCTTGATGGCTTTCTCGGCGACTTCTTCTGCGACTTCAATTAGTTCATCGTCTGTTATTTCAATCTCGTCTTCATCTTTTATTTCAATCTCGTCCTCATCTTTTATTTCAATCTCGTCCTCGTCTATTATTTCAATCTCGTCCTCGTCTATTATTTCAATCTCGTCCTCGTCTATTATTTCAATCTCGTCTATTTCATCTTCTCTTTTTGTTTCTTCGAGTTTTTTGAAATGTTTGCTCATTGGTCCAGGCGACGGTGCAATCATCGCCATTATATTCTGTATTAAATTTTTTTCATATATTTTGCGTATGACAAAATAATATTGTATATATTAATGTCATCTCCACGGTCGCCTCGAACCGTGACTAAAAAAGTAAAGGGCGGCTTATTTCCTTTGAAGCCGCGAAGACAATTTGCTAAGTCTCCCGCATATCAGTCTCCTGCAAAATCAACTGATAAAGAAGAAATACCACAGCCAAAAGATTACAGATTCGCCATAGGAGAGACGGTAATAGTTTATTTTGACGAACGTGCTAAACGAATTATAGGGGTCTTGCCCTGGAAGAACGCAAAATCCCCATTGAGCAAAGTGTCTACATATGGAAAAATTATACGAGCATCTATCGATAAAGCAACCGTATCATTTACTAGACCAAGCGGCTCGTTCAGCGCTCGTCTTAAATCGGATACCCCCATGAGCGTTGATGGCGGATTCCCTCTTTTTGCGCTTATGAATTCAAATTTTGTGGCCACCGACGTAGAAAGATTTAATACTAAATCAACAAGACCTGTTGGAGAAACCATCAAGGTCTACTTTGATCCTATTTCTGGTCAAGCGGTCGAGGAACCAACTATTTATTCGGTTATGGGAAAGATAGTAAAACCAGGTGTAGTCGAGGTTCCCAAGGTAGTAATTAAAACAGTCGTAGTCAAGGGAAACGTTCCAAAGGGAAAGCGGATAGAGGTATTTCTCGAAGACGGCAAGGTATCTTTGAAAAGAATGAGTGATAAATCTGTACGAGTCCCTGGAACTGTCGTAGACTCTAAAGACGGCGTTTCAACGGTGTCCTATATGGAGCCCAGAAAGAATGACGGTCAATACGTGAAGAAATACTCTCCTACAAATATTACTGGCCAATTCGTGTCTGATCCCAGATTTGTCCGGAGGTTGTCTCCCAATCAACAAAGAGCTATTGCTATGTATAAGCCCCCAGTCCCCCCTGTATGTGTGGGCGAGCCTTTTAATCCTCGGTCTTCTGACAACTGTTTTGTAAAAGGGGTGGAGCAAAGATTGGCACCTATCATTGCCGAGAAACGCAAATTCAAAGGCACTGCAGGCGCCAACCCCCAATGCGATTTCTCGATTCCCAAGATAGGCGCGCATCAAATGGCCGTCTACGAATTTGCACGGATCCTTGCCAGTCGTTCTCCTAAAGAAATAGGTGGGGTTCGCGGGATGTTGTGCTTCCATTCAGTAGGATCGGGGAAATGTCTTCATCCAGATACAGATGTTCTTACATATTCGGGAACAATAATAAAAGCGAAAGATCTTCGTCCTGGGATGGAATTGATGGGATTAGACTCCACGCCAAGACGTGTTTTAAATATTGGTAAAGGTCGTGAGATGATGTATGAAATAATACCGATTAAAGGCGAATCATGGAAATGCAACGAAACTCACGTTTTGAGTCTTCAATATAATGAACAGGGGAGAATTCAAAAAACACCATCTAATACATATTTGGTGAAATATCACGAATACACACCAGATGGTAGGGGAGTGTTCAAAATGCCGACGGTAAAGACATTAGCAGAGGCTGAACGTATAGTATCTAATTTGAAACCTAATCATATAGTAGATATACCATTAAATGAATTTTTAGAACTTCCAAAATACGTCAAGAATGCGTTAAAATTGTTCAGATCGGGACCGATATCATTTTCAAGAAAAAATGACCCGTTATTTGACCCGTATGTTATTGGGGCGTGGCTTGGAGATGGTTCATCTCGTGGTGCTAGAATAACAATAGATGCGAAGGAAGGTGTTTTACTTGATGAAATCGCAAAAAGAATTCGTCGATACGGGTTAATACCGCTAAAAGGCGAACTGGCGAATAAAACAAAATGCGATTCGTACTATCTTACAAGGCCGGAAACTAACAACATGAAAGGGAAGTATGGGTCTAATGATTTCCTAACGACTTTGAAAAAATACAACTTATTGGAAAACAAACACATCCCAGATGATATAAAAACTGGCAGTATTTCGACTCGTTTGCAAGTTCTAGCGGGTCTCCTTGACACAGATGGTTACTTAGGCGGCAATTGCTTTGAGATAACTCAGAAAAACAAGAGACTCGCAGAAGACATTGCATTTGTAGCAAGATCCTTGGGGTTTGCTGCATATATAAAACAAGTGCAAAAATCATGCATGTACAAAGGCGAAAAGAAATGTGGGACATACCACAAGATCAGCATAAGTGGAGAAGGACTTGAGAAAATACCAACAGTATTAGAGCGTAAATGTGCACAGCCAAGACGACAGGCGAAAGATGCTAGAAGAACGGGTTTCAGCGTGAAAAAGCTCAGTGTCGGGGAATATATAGGACCTGTCCTGGACCAAGATCATAGATATCTACTTGGGGATTTCACAGTTACTCATAATACTGCCACGTCACTTGGTGTTGCCCTAGCATTTTGGGGCACGAAGCGTAACATAGTATTAGCAACAACTCCTGAGAATAACAGAGACAATAACGCTCATGTCTACACGGAAAACTTGTTCAAGTTTTATCCCGATCACGTGAAACTCGTGTTCAAAGACTCGCCTCTTCCTGAATTTACTCGACCCCCTTTTGGCAGGCAAGTGTCTGCCTTTGGAACATCCATGTCTGCGGGAGACGCTCTGAAACGTTGGTGTGCAGACAAGAAGAACGTTGCACCAATGTCGAGGAGAATCAAGACGTTTAGTTTCACAGAGCTAGCGTCTAATTTAGGATTCCAAGGAACCGGTGGAGTTGGTCGTGCGAATCCCGAAGGCGATGCGCTTCTCATGGGCAAGTATGGCAAACAAACCAAGAAGGAACCGAGCAAACTGATCGGAAGTGTGCTTATCATGGACGAAGTTCAATCCCTCTTCAAGCCGAGCGGAACCAGTGAGGATTACATAAAAGCTGCTAACTGGCTTAGAGCCGAGCTTACTAATGCCAAATACAAGAAGCACATGTACGTCTTTGCGCTTACAGGAACCCCTGGTGGAACCGTGAACGACATCTTAAGTGTGGTCAACTTTGTGCGGCCTCTGAACGTGCCGAGGATCCGTCCTGAAGATCTCAACAAACACCCGGAATGGTTGAAAGGATTTGTGAGCTATGTAGAGCTTCGTGGAGACACAAGTGTGTATGGAAATAAAAACGTTCAAAACGTATTTTCCGAGATGGATCCTAAATATTATGCCGGGTTCTTGAAGACGATCAAGTCATTGAAAGATTCGGATCTCAAAGCAGAGAAACGTCCTGGGTATATGAAGAACGCAATTGGTGCCGGAGATGCGCTCACCACAAAAACAGCGATAACTGGATTATATTCCGCCGACGAGATCGAAAGACTGTCACGCCGCGATTTGACCGGAGGAATTCCTGCAGTCATTAGATTCGGACCTAAGATGAGCATCTTATCACCTAAGCTTCGCGAAGTGCTCAAGAGAGTTCTGTCCACGCCGGGGAAGCAATACATGTATGTTATCAATGCGGCCACGGCGTTTACTATAATGGCGGTTCTCGATTCTATGGGCTACTCTAATTACCTCCCGAGTGCGTCCCCGCTTGGTTCTGGAAAGAGATATGCATTCTATAAATCCGGATCGTACTCATATAAAGGCAAGACGGTGAAAATAGAAGCCAAGCAGCTCAACGCTATGAAAAAAGCACTCGCAGATAAATCTAACATCAACGGAGATAATATCAAGATCGTTCTTGCCACCGGTACGTATTATCAAGGGTTGGACACCCCTGGTCTCACCGGAGTGCATATTGTGGATCCTCTTCACGACGTTGCTGCGGATATTCAAGCAGTGGGACGCGCATTAAGAATGTGTGGCCACTCAAAGTCAGCCGGAAAGCTTGCATCTATCTACAGATATTTCTCGACCGTGCCGAGGACTTTTACTCACGACGGTATATCAAAAAAAGCATTGCCTGACTTAGAAAAAACGGCCAAGAAGATTATGACCTTAAATTTGAGTGCGGACTTATCTACTGTGAACGGACCCCCTCCCGGTAAATTACCTCCTGGTATCAACAGTTACGTGTTTGCCGACGCTGTCAGAAGAAACGCTCCTGTAGCGCAGACTGAAAGGTTGCTGAAGGCGATGGCCGTAGATTGCAAGTTATTCAAAGATATGTTTCATTCGAAGGAAAACTTCCAATGTGGAAGACCCGTGTTCGTAGACGTCGCATCATCTGGTCAGGCAGCCAGGTCACCTACAGCTGCAAGATCGCCGTCTACAGGGCTAATCCAATTATCCCCATTGACTCCGAGATCTTCTCCCAAATCTTCGTCATCTAAGAGATCTTCGTCATCTAAGAGATCTCCGTCTCCATCGAGAATGTCCGGTAAAGCCGCTCCCAGATACTCTCCGGGAGGTAAGGAACGGTTTGGGTCTGCCCCGAGAAAATCTCCATCCCAAGTGGCCCGTCGGAGGGGAAGTGCCGTAGCAAGATTTGATCTCCCAAATGTTGATCCGAGACTTCGCAAAGAAACTACGAAGACTGGGATGATTGTAAAAAAGAATTCTCCTATAAAAGAATCCTCTACATCTGGTAAAGCAAGAAGCCCATTTACTGACACGGAAAAAGTAAACTCTAAAAAAAGAAAAGTTCTTCGGGATTCTAAGGGAAGAACATATGTTAGACAAGGCGATAAAAAAGTATATGTGAAAAAATTGTTTACACCTAAGTAAATATCGGCATATTTTTTATCATTAATTTTTGAACTAGCAACGATGATTCAAGAAATTCCATTAATATCATACTTATTTTTTGTTCTAAAATATAACACGATTAATAACTTATGACTGAGTAATATTTAATTTTATGTCATACTCGGTGGACACCGCTATTCAAAGATATTCTTATAACGAATGGAAGGTAACAATATACGCGAACGGTCTTTGGAGAATGTCGTGCCATAAGACATTAGAAGAAGCAAGAAATGCTGTATATGATATTTTATCACAATTTAAAGAGCATATAGGAAAGTAATTGTCATTTGATCCCGGTATATAAAACGGCATAAATACGGAGTTTCAGTCTCTATTGTACCAATTGATTGCAATGAACACGATGAACACAATGATCTCCGCAATCCTGCTCTCTCTGCTGGCCGTGGCTTCCGCCGACAGGCTCAAGATTGTGAACAACTGTGCCGCGGACTTTGAAATCAGCAGCATTTCCACATCGAGTGAGCGCGTCCTCTGTTTCGAGATGAAAAAGATAGCGGTAGGCAATCAGATCGTGATCGATGACTTTGACTATGATGAAATAATGCTTCTCAAATCATCTGCGAAGCCTGATTCGAATAGTTTTACTTATATTGACACGCTTGAGAATCTCATAGAAAATCAGGATGATATCGGCGGAGAGTGTGCCAAGCTGGTGAAATCCGGGAATGTTAAGGCATACTCGGTAGAACCAGGAGTCCTTCAACTTAACCTTTGTGCAAACAAGCCCTCTCCCACCCCTCCTTCTCCCGATCTAAATCCCCTCAGGATCGTGAACAACTGTGTCGCTGACTTTGAAATCAGCCTCCTGATCCCTCCGTCTGAATCCGGCGTCGAGTGTCTTAAGATGAAAAAGATAGCGGTCGGAGATCATATCAATATTGATAACCGCGGTGAAACCGTGCTTCTCAAATCATCTGTGAAGCCTGATCCGGAAAGTTTTTATTACATGGGCACGCTTAAGAGTGCCATAAAAAATTTCCATGATATCGACGGAAAGTGTGCCCAGCTGGTGAACTCCGGGAATTTTAATGTATACGGGGTGGACCCAGATCAACATTACCTTACCCTTTGTCCCCCCACTCCTCCTACTCCCCTCCCTCCCACGCAATACACAATCACAAACAAATGTTCTAACAAATTTGAGTTTGCTCATTTCAATCATTCCCCCGGGAGTAAAGTTGTATGCTCTCCCAGCATCGTCATCCCCGGGAGTAAACAACTATCATACATTTCCGGCACACCGGATTTTGTGATCATCAAGACCGCGTCTACCAAGGATACTCCTAACTTTGCATACCTGGAAACGCTCCAATCTGTTATTGACCTTTACGGCGATGCCAATGGGGAGTGCCAGAAGCTGATTAATTCTGGGTTTAATGCTGTATACGAACCAACTCGTGCTCATATGACTCTTTGTGCTTGATAAATATATATGCAAAAACTTTGTGATGTAAGACAAACTTTCTTAACAATTTTTAAAAACGCCAAAATAAGATTGTCATTTGACCCCGGGGTTTAAGAAAGGAAGTGTCATTTGTCAGAATAGGCATAAATACCTGGTTTCAGTCTCTAAACGTACCAATTTAAATACACTCACAATGAACACGATGATCTACACAATCCTGTTCTCCCTACTTGCAGTGGCTTCCGCCGACAGGCTCAGGATTGTGAACAACTGTGCCGCTGACTTTGAAATCAGTAGCATTTACGCCCCGTCTGGAACCGGCATCCTGTGTTTCAAGATGAAAAAGATAGCGGTAGGCAATCAGATCGTGATTGATAACTTCTTCTACGACGAAGATGTAGTGCTTCTCAAATCATCTGCGAAGCCTGATTCTAAAAGTTTTACTTATATTGACACACTTCGGAGCTTGATGAGAAATGAGGATGATATCGGCGGAGAGTGTGCCAAGCTGGTGAAATCCGGGAATGTTAAGGCATACTCGGTAGAACCAGGAGTCCTTCAACTTAACCTTTGTGCAAACAAGCCACCTCCTACCCCTCCTTCTCCCAAGCAAAACACAATCACAAACAAATGTTCTAACAAATTTGAGTTTGCTCAGGTCAAGGTCAACCCCAGGATTAACGTCGCCTGCTCTCCCAGCATCATCATCCTCGGAGGTAAACAACTATCATACACCCCCGTTGGCACACCGGGATATGTGATCATCAAGACCGCGTCTACCAAGGATACCCCTAATTTCAAATACCTGGGGACGCTCCAAGCTATGATCGACCTTGAGGGCGATGCTGATGGGAAGTGTCAGAAGTTGGTGAACTCTGGGTTTAATGCTGTGTATCAGCCAATTCGTGCTCAAATGACTCTTTGTGCTTGATACTTATATGATTTAAGAGATATAAATATAAATCTTAAAATCAATCTTGTAACACATGAAATATTTACATGAAATAAATGTTTCATTATAATAGTTGATGGATCCTACAATAAACATCAAAGGATCTTCTATGAGAGTAACGGGAGAAGATCATTTGCGATTTGCAAGGCCGTCAGAGATTGGGTTGGACGTAAAAAGGTTTTATTGCAGTTTGACGCCCTCAGAAATGTCTTATGATTTTTTGTATACGCCCCCAACAGGCACATTAGATATACAAAACCCAGACATTCAGATTCCATTGAGCAAGCAAGCAATAAGCTCTGTAACAGATATACAAAAAAAAGACATTCAGATTCCATTGAACAAGCAAGTAACGGGAGCCGCATCGGAAGGGACGTTTGTCCAATTATTGTCTCGCGGTCCACAAGATGTTTATCTTACATATGTTCCAGAAATGTCATTTTTCAAACGTATATATAAAAGATATACTAATTTTGCAATAGAGCATTCTGAGGAGAAATTTTCTACCACCGTAAGATTTGGAACAAAGAACACGATATCATTATCAAAACGTGGAGATCTTGTGGGATCGATGATCTTGAGAGTTGTTTTACCAAATCTTAATATAACAGGAGGAACATGGAAACAAACAATTGGATATAACATCTTAGAGAAAGTAATTCTTAGGATTGGCGATACTATAGTGCAAACAACAGAAGGATTATGGCTCGATATTGACGACAAGCTATTTTGTCCCGACTCTAAATTGGCAGGATTAAACAAGCTTGTGCGAAGAGATGAAATTCTTGCGACAAATACATCTCACGAATTGTTAATTCCGTTGAAATTTTTTTGTTGCAAGAATTCCACAAATAAACAACAATTCATACCCATTTTAAATTTACAAACAAACATAAACGTATATGTGGATTTCAATCTTAAACCGCTAAGTTCCCTGGTGAATATTCCGACGACCAGCCAAATTCCGGATAGTGTTTCATTAAATGCCGGACTCATCACAGAATATATATTTTTAGACGATTCGGAAAAATTTAGATTTGCGCAATCAGCAACAAACTTGATGATTGATATGGTATATTCGATAGATAAAAATACATTTCTTACCACGACCAATGGGCAAATTGTAAACCAATCTAAAATTGATATTGAACTCCGGGAACTCAATAAACCTGTCAAATATTTTGCAATTGTGGCATATCCTGAAAACGATTTTTCAGGATTCGAATATTCAAATATTTTCGAAAAAGGAACTTTTTATATAAACAATGACCAACAATTTAATTCGAGATCAAGTGAATATTTTACATTGATCCAAACATATCAACATGGAAAACGTTGTAATTCAACTGATAATATACTGTTGTTTAGTTTTTCGCTCGACGCATTAGCTTATCAGCCAAATGGAAGTTTGAATTTTTCTCCATTCACTAAAACAAAATTTTCATTTGATATTATTCCACAAACGGATGCCAAACAAATAAAACTTTTTGCAGTATGCGTTAATTTTATAATATTTGAAAATGGACTGGCCAGAATGCTGTTTATTTAATCTTTTTTTGTAAGAGCTTTGCGACATGATAATTTATTGGATATTGACGCGTTTGACTCACGCTTTTCTGTTATTTTGTCCCATACCTTTTTTGCATCCTCGGAGCCATACATGTCTCGGAGAGATTCCATGACCATATCTTCTTTAATACCGGGAAGTTTTTTCTTTGTATTTAAAGAAAGTTTGTATCCGTTGGACACGACAACTTCATAGTTCTTGTCCGTCATGAACTCTTGGATTATGTGACCGAGCTCGTCTTTTTTCCTACGAACTTCCTTAATGCTGTCAAGCGCTTTGGAAATTTGAGCCTGAATATCAAAATACTCTTTAACACATTCCTTGAATAATGCCACTTGGTCGTCCATTGTCTTGATTTTTAGTATATTTTTTTATTAAGTTCTTTACGATTTAAACGATAAACGAAGATCCTTGTGGTGTTGAAACCATGCATCTATAGACTCAAACTCGTCGGGGAGAACATATAAAACGCCGCTCTCAGTTCCAATTTTTGCAAGATAATCGGCCTCGTCATTTCCAGGATCTCCAGAATGAGCTTTCACTTTAGAGAGGTATATGTTCCCAAATCGTTCTTTTGCCAATTGATGAACAAATTTAGATAATTTATCATATTTGGTTTTTTTGCCAGCAGTAACAAGGTTTGTAATGGAAGTTTGAGAATCCGTAAAAATTAACTTATCCACGCTAGGGTCACACATTGCGATGCCAGCAAATATGGCCCCTAACTCTAACCTGTTGATGTCTTTGATTTCGTGAGCTCTTGCGTGAAATGTGTACTTCTCATTGTTAGTATTGGTAGAAACAAAACCAACACCGCCTTTTTGCAGTCGTATAGATGCATCGGTGTAAGTAATTACGCGATTTTCTCGGATTAATATTTGTTTAGCAAAGCCATGAAGTGTGTGAATGTGCATTATCATACTTTTTATTTTATTTGATGTTTTTATCCGACGCATATTTATCTGATCTGCGATCTGTTTCCTACTATGCCCACATAGTCCTGGGGGCCCAGCTTATTCACAGTACGTGCGGTATCTCCATACATGAGCTTACCATACAATTTTGAGAACCTTTCAATTCCCGTCATATATACACCATCATATACACCATCCAGAAATAGAGATGTATGTTTGCCGTCAGTTGTAACCACCGTGGGGTTCTCTTTGACAATATCATCAAGTGCGTCTCTTTTGACAAACATAACATCCGCGCATTTGACATCCTTGATTTTGGCATATCCTCCGGCATCTGGAATTCCTGCCAGAGAGAGATTATATACAACCCCGGTGTTTTCGAGTGATTCCGTGGTATTTGCAATATTCTTTTTTACGCGGTCCCAATCAATTGTAGGCATGGGATGAATACCGATCACAATGTCCTTGTCAGAATTCAATGCTTTTAGAGCAAAATCACCGGGGACACTCGTACAAAAATTGATAATATATACGGCTTTAAAATCCTTCTCGGTGTAGAGAGCTGTGAGAGCCTCGTTGTTTGTTTTGTAAAATCGCATATCGGCCTGAAAACCATTCGGAGAAGTCATGAGAGCCATTTGCAGATTCAGAACAGAAACGCAAGTTTGAAGTGCCATGTCTCCGCGCCCCTCGGTGATGATCGCGATAATTACACGGTTCACGGGTGTGCTCATTGTGCTGCAATATATAAATATTATTTGTTAAGTTATTTTACACACTGGAGTGTCAAAAAAAAAATGTTATATAATATTATTATGAGCTATCCAAAGCCGATAAAATCCAAGGCATATGGAGCTCATGAATATTGCAGAGACGCCATTTGCAAGAAAAAGTTTGGGATTTTCTCTAAAAAGACCAAAGAGATGATT
>Ga0209191_1000498_pt1 | contig 30291 bp, 25 predicted proteins | sample S_130626_EF_Meta_FD_187320 | JGI IMG/M metagenome (GOLD analysis project Ga0209191, IMG submission 187320) | Freshwater microbial communities from Lake Simoncouche, Canada to study carbon cycling - S_130626_EF_MetaG (SPAdes) (version 2) | ecosystem: Environmental > Aquatic > Freshwater > Lake ...
TTAAGTACATAGAGTACCTCAAGAAGCGCAAATAAAACATGTCCAACTTCGACTTGCTGGATGCGGTTCTTCCCGTAGGGGGAAGGTACTGCGTGTTGGGGATTGGTAAGTACGTAGACCAGCAGTTTGCGGATACACGAGAAGAGGTTGATGAGCTAGTTGGGAAGTTTGTAGCGCGTAACGCTGATGTGTATTTTGGGTGCGCCAAGTACGGCCCACTAAACAACCGCACACACGAGAACGCCACCTACTTCCGCGCACTGTGGATGGACATTGACTGCGGCCCCACGAAGGCCGAGCCCGATGAAAAAGGCAAGGTCAAGGGTTACATCGACCAGCAAACTGGGCTTGTTGATTTTCAGAAATTCTGCAAGGCTGTGGGCCTGCCAAGGCCAATCCTAGTGAGTTCCGGTTACGGAATTCATGCCTACTGGCTGCTTGAAGAAACGGTGTCCCGCGCAGAGTGGGAACCACTATCGAGTCGGCTACGGGAGTTGTGTGTAGAGAAGGGTCTCATCGTTGATTCGTCGGTGTTTGAAGCATCACGAGTCCTGCGTATACCCGGTACGTTCAACTTCAAAAACGAAGAGCCAATGCTTGTACAAGTGTTGAACTCCGATACCGTGCGCATCCCGTATGCGCAGATGAAAGAGTTGCTAGGCGCACCTGACCCCAAGCCCGCAAAGCCTGACTTCATTCCAAGCTCCATGAGCCCGATGATGGAAGCGTTGATGGCAAACAAGGTCAAGCGGTTCAAAACCATAATGATGAAGTCGGCCAAGGGCGAAGGCTGCAACCAACTGATTCATTGCTTTGAGAACCAAGCAACCCTTGAGGAACCTTTGTGGCGCTCAGCCCTGTCGATTGCAGCTTTCTGCGTAGACAAAGACAGTGCGACCAAGAAGATGTCAGACCAGTATCCTGACTACGACCCTGACGAGGTTGAAGCCAAGGTGTATCACTTGCTGACCAAAGGTGGGCCACACCACTGCACTACGTTTGAGAAGCAAAACCCCGGTGGATGCGATGGCTGTGTGCACAAAGGCAAGATTAAGTCCCCGATTGTGTTGGGGCTAGAGATAGAGGAAGCCGACGATGAAGACAATGAAGTGGTTGTTGAGGTTGAAGCGGGTAAGCAGGTAACCATAAACATTCCTGAGTATCCGTTCCCGTTTTTTCGAGGGAAAAACGGCGGGGTCTATAGACGCGCCGACGATGAAGAAGCAGACCCTACGCTGGTCTATGAGCACGATTTCTATGCGGTTAAACGTATGCGCGACCCTCAAGCGGGTGAAGTCATATTGTTTAGGCTGCACCTGCCACACGACGGCATCAGAGAATTTTCCACATCCACCGCAGCTATATCGTCCAAGGACGAGTTGCGCAAAGCATTGGCCCAGCAAGGAGTCATGGCCCACCACAAGCAGTACGAGAACCTAGCTGTCTACGTGGTGACTTTTGTTAAGAACATGCAATACGAAAAGAAAGCAGACATTATGAGAACACAATTTGGTTGGGTAGAGAACGATAGCAAGTTCATCATGGGCGACAAAGAAATTACCAAGGACGGTACGTTCTACAGCCCGCCGTCAGAAGCAACGGAGTTCTTCGCCGAGAAGATTCACGCCAAGGGTTCCTTCGATAAGTGGAAGGAAGTGTTCAACCTGTACGCCCTGCCGGGGATGGAGCCGCATGCGTTTGCTGCCTTGACTGCGTTCGGTTCACCGCTGATGAAGTTCACGGGCTTGGATGGGGCAATCATCAACGTCATCTATGAGATGGCAGGGTCAGGGAAGTCCACCATCTTGCGTATGTGCAACAGTGTGTATGGCCAACCCAAAGAACTGATGGCGATTGAGAAGGACACATTGAACGCCAAGATGCAGCAGCTAGGGGTGATGAACAACCTGCCTAACACCATCGACGAGATTACCAACATGACGAGCGCGGAGTTCTCCGACTTGGCCTATGGCATCAGCCACGGGCGGGGCAAGAACCGCATGCGGGGCAACGTCAACGGTCTGCGCTTGAACAACACCTCATGGAAAAACATGACCTTGGCCTCAGCCAATTGCAGCTTCTACGAAAAGCTGGGTGAGTTGAAGAACACACCGGACGGTGAGTCTGTGCGTCTGCTGGAGTACAAGATTGAGCCAAACGATGTAATCGGCGTAGCTGTCGGCAAACAGATGTTCGACCACCAACTGAACGAGAACTACGGTCACGCTGGGGAAATCTACATCAGCTTCTTGGTCAACAACCTTGAGTACTGCCAAGACCTTGTGCGCAAAGTACAGGCCCGCATCGACAAGGAAGTCCAGTTCACTTCGCGGGAACGCTTTTGGTCTGCGCAGTCGGCATCCAACATTGCCGGTGGCTTGATTGCCAAGGAGTTAGGACTGCACGACTTCCACATGGGTAACGTGTACGGCTGGTTGAAGGGCATGCTGGGTGAGATGCGCATAGATGTGAAGCCCCCTAGCCTGTCCCCCATCTCCACGCTGGGTGAGTTCATTAACGGGCACATCTACAACACGCTGGTGGTCAATGGTGAAGTCGATTCCCGAAGTAACCTGTCGGCGCTGCCGACTCTGGAGCCACGAGGGGAGTTGCTCATACGCTACGAACCGGATACCAAGCACCTCTACATCTCAGCCAAGCAGTTCAAAGTCTTTTGCGTCAAGCAGCAGACGGGCTACAAGGAGCTACTGCGCAAGCTGACCGACTTGGGTATTTTCCTAGAGGCTACCAACAAGCGCATGTCCAAGGGCATGAAGATTGTGTCCCCTGCTGTGCGCGTCTTGAAGTTTGACACCTCTGCCGACGAGACCCTACGGGTAGAAGCCATACTGGGCACAGATGAAAATCGAGACAGTAGCGTACAGGATTGACTGGTCCAAGTTCCGCAAGGGCTATTCATTCTTCATCCCCTGCATCGACCACAAGGCGGCGCGGGCTACGTTGGCTGTAGTTACAAAACGGCTAAAGATAACCACCATCACCAAGGTGGTCATCATGGATGGGGTGAAGGGCTTGCGGGTTTGGAGAACTTGAGCTACACTGACAGCGTTGCTCCTCCTTGGAAGTGGTCCTTCCATTACCCCCGGCTAAACACCGGGGGTTTTTTATTTGGGGTTGTTCAATGCTTCCCTAGATGCCAAAGCCGCTTGGATAAACAACCGGATATTGTTGTCGTTGATTTTTACCCCACCGAACATCTTAGAAGCGGCAATCTTCTCTAACTCGGCGTCAATCTTGGCGTCAATCTCTTTACCGTCAATGCCATGTTCGGGGTGCTTCACATTGAACTTAGGTATCTTTTGGATGGACTCTAGGTACATGTTCAAGAAGCGTTGCCGGTCTTCTGGGTCTCTGTTCGGGTTGATAGCCTTCAAGAACATGGTGGCTGCTTTACCTACTATGGCTTGCTTCTCACTGCTAATGCCCCGCTCTACTATGTCCGTAGCATGTGCAATCCTTCGTGCCTCTGCAACACGCGCAGACTGGAAGCCAAGAGCTTGCCCGATAAGTTCTTTTGTGGTTGCCTCGCCCTTGTCTAAAATTGGTACGCCTTGTTTAGTCTCTACGCCTTCGCGGGAAATGCGTTCCGTTGCTGACAATGCGCCTATGGACTTAGGCATAAATGGGAGGGCTTCAAAAGCTTTTTGATACTCACCTTGAGAGTAGTAATCCCACGAGTCTTGTGTTGCTCTGATTGGAGTCAACTGCGCACCAAAAAACGCAGCGGCGTAGTTTGCAAAAGCCTCGTTCAAGTTCTTGGCTGGGTCTGGGGTACGGAACACCATATCGTTCAAACCAAGCCGTTCAGAGATAGCCATGCCTGTAGCGTAGTTAGCCAAACCGCTTTTGGCCACGTCCTTAACGAACTTAGTCAACTTGCTATCGTCTAGTTCTTTGCGCAGGTACTCAGTACGCCACCATGTGTCGTGGTCTAGGTCCTTCATGGTTTGTGGTGCGTCTTCATCCTTTTGCCACTGGCCCCATAGAGCTTGTATGAGTCCGTACATGGGAAGGCCAACAACCCCAGTGAGTACGCTATGTGTACCCAAGATGCCAAAGAACTTAGTAGCTGCGGCAAGTTTTCCCTCCTTGTTGAGGAACGGAATCATCCTGAAGAAGTTACCCCCAAGCAGCTTGATACGTGTGAGCGGGAAAAACTTGTAAGTGCTTGCTAGCTTTCCAATAGGGCCACGCATGATTTGCGGGCGGTTACCGGGGCTATAGTCACCCAGCGCCTCATTGACTTCGGCTACAGCAGCCCGTACAGCGTTGGCATAGTTGCTTGGGTTGCCGGGAGAAGCTTTCTCCATCTCTGCGTAGTACAAGCGGAATGAAGCCGCGCCCAAAACTTCACGCGAAAGGCGTTCTGTGTGGTGCATCAACCCACCAAGCACAAGCAGTCTGCCCGCATCTTTTGCAAGCTCGATTGCTTTTGGGTCGGCCTTGTTTACAGGTTTTGTAGCTGCGTCAAAAATTTCATTTGCAAGCGTGTCGGCGCTAAGACCGTACTCGTTGACCATGTCGGCAATCGCATCAAGCTCTACTTGAGGCAGTCCTGTTGCATACGCAATGCTTGGTGCACGGAACCGTTTAGTCCCATCAGGCAGGGTTTCCCACACACCAAACTGTTTAACCACGTTGGCCATTTTGGTCAACTCAACCATAGCTTTAGGGCCGTGATTGCCGACTAGTACAGGTGCACCGGTCAGCATGATGTCCGCTGGCTGCATGAGGGCAGACGATAGGCTTGTTAGGTTATGGAAGAAAGTAAACTTTGTCCATTGCTGCGCTACTGGGTCAAAAAATTCAGCAACAGGGCCAAGCGGTTTAGGGCTCAGTGCCTCATCAGCAATCGCATCCATCGCACCAACAAAGGCTTTGTACTGTTCTTTCCCTTTAAGCTGCCGATGCGCTTGCTCAGACAAGTTGCGTATTTCGTTACCGTACTGAAGCTTGGACAGGGCGCTAGCAATCTTGATACCCTGCGCGTTAATCATTCGCAGCGTGTCGGTACCAAAGCCAGTTACTTCTTCACGGTGCATGAACTGTTTGCGCACACTTGCTTCAGGCATCAAGTCCAAATACACCTGATACATGTTGTCCTTCAGCTTCGCCTTGGCGTTGGGGTCAGACAAGTCCATAGAGTCTATGGCCCCGTACAGTTCCTTTAGCAGCTTGCTATTACCCTCGACGATACCGCGCACTTCTTTCCCGCCATCGTCTTCGGACAGGTCTACTTCGTTGTCTTCAATCAAGTTGTCCAGAGTGACGCCTTGTTCTTTGGCGTACGCTTTAGCTGCAAAGTCACGCTCTGCTTTGGTTTCAAACCTGAAAGATTCATACTCTGCGGAGCCCCGCTCTTTGATGCGAAAGACAAAATCGCCAAAACGCATAAGTGGGAAGTACGGTTCAATTTTCCCTTCTTCAAACGCTAGCCGAATGCTACCCATCAGCTTTTGCTTGGTATCCGAAGGCAGGTCTAGCCCATCAACATTGGCCTCCATGATGTCCCGCGCCACGCGATGCATGTCTGCGAAGTAGTCCCGAATTTCACGATACACACGTTGGCCTGCTGCACCTAAAGACGCATAAGCTGTATCTGTTCTTGTGTCCCGAACCCCATTTGCTGGGGGGTTTGAAGGGTCGTACCTAACAAGGGTTGAAGCCGGTATCAGTCGGTCGAGCACCTTCATAGCCTTGCGGTCTTTTCGGGCAAAGTTCACAACCATTCCAGCCTGCTTCGTTGCTTGGGCACGCAGGCTAGCGGCCATACCGTCCATCTTTTGTAACCGGTCGGCTATGTCTACCAGTGCAGGGATATGCTTACCTATAGTGTTGGCAATACCGTTGCGGTCGAAGGTTAGCGCAATGGCTTTACGTGTTGGGCCGTCTAGCTTGTCCCACACACCCCCAAGCCGTGCCCAAATAACACGGGGGTCACGCAAGGCCATAACGCTGCTAAGTGCAGCAGCCCGCTGTTGCCCAAGCTGGGACCGAGTTACTTTGCTCCAAGCCGCATCAGAGTCCGCATCCATTTCCTCTTGGGTTCTTGGTATAGCTGATGCAAGCACCCCTACTTCTGGGAAGCCCCAGCCGCCCGGTCTACGTGAACTTATGAGTTGGTCGGTGTGCTGGACAAGGTCAGACAGTGCATTAGCGTCTTCTTTCGCTACACCAATCAAGCGGCGCAGGGCGTCAACAAACGGCGAGAACAGACCTTCGTCTTTCTCAAATCCTTTCACACCTTTAAGAAACTCTTGCAGCTTAGCATCGGTGTTTCCGTAAGACACAAACTCATGGAGGTTGGTGAACGCTTCACCATAGACAGCTAGGCTGTGTACGTCTGGGTCTACAGTGCCTGCCTCAATTTGTTTGTTTAGTTCAACAGCGGCGGCGTTCATTATTTTTTCCAGCCCATCAACAGCCTTGACCATCTGGGAGTCCACATGACGGCCCATCTTCATGTAGGCCAAAGCGGTGCGTATCTTCTGGGACGTAGCCCCGTGGAATAGCTCGTGTAGCTGCACAACAGCGTTCAGGCCGTTGTTTCTTCCATAGGATTCCCCCTTGGTGTAGACAACCTTTTCGTTTGTGTTGTACAGGGCAAGTGCTCTGTTCCACTTGTCTTTAACCGCAGCTACGCTTGCTGGTAATTCTTGCCCCTTCTCAACCACCACCATCTTCACGTTGCGCACAGTGCTACGCAGTCGGCGGGCCAGTCTCTTCTGGAAGTCTGTGCCAGTCTTTATGATGTGCGACAGGGTCTGACTGGAAGTAGTGAACTTGCTAAACGCTAGGTCTTTCTTACCCTGCGCAGCTTGAATGAAGAACTCGTCGTCAGCAGGCGCGGAGTACTCCCCCGCCAACATTGCCTTTGCCCGCTCACGCACAACCTTGGGCTCGTCGGTGTCTTTGGTTACACGCTCAAGCGTCTTCCTCGCAGCTTTACCACCCTCAGTGTTTGGGTTGTTGGTAGCGTTGCGGTATATGTCATCAAGTTCCTCCAGCCGTTCTTTTTCTTCGGCTGTTAGGTTGGGTTTGGGTTCGGTTGCTTTAGCGGCAGGGGCTTTGGTTTTGGCCAAGATTTCGCTTGGTTTAGTCCCTAAAACTGGGCGCGATTCAGACGGGTTAATTTTTGAATGCAGGACTACGGGCACTTCTTTAAGCCCAAGCTCCCTAGCGGCTTGTAACCTGTGGTTACCTTCAAATACTTCTGGCTTACCCAACGAATTAGTGGTAAGCGTAATTGGGTCAACTATTCCTGTTTTTTCAATGCTGGCTTTTAATGCTGCGTATTCAGGCGTGCTGGTGTCTACTTTGTTTCTCTGCCCAACATCATCCAGCGAAGAAGTAGGCACGGTTTCTACGTCGCCCCTTGTGGTGCGTTTAACCCCTTCCCACGGGTCTTTTTGCTTTTCTTCGGTAGCTTGTTCCGCTTCTTGTTCCGCTTCTTCCGTAAGCTCATCGACGCGCTCGTCTATCGCATCGTCTCTAGCGGTTTCAAGCTGGTCACGCATGATGTCAAGCACGTCATCAGCAGTCTGCTCACGGTCGCTCAAAGCTTCTTGGATGTCACTGATGTCGTCGAGTACGCCGTTTTTCTCCAGCTTAAACATGAAGGGGCGTAGTTGTGCCTTGGTCTCAACCCGGTCACCGTCTTCAATGCGACGCAGTGCCTCACCAATAGGCCCAGCATCTACCTCAGCTTCAGCTTTTTCCCGAATAGCTTGCTCTTGCTCCTCGTCTTTTTCTCTTTCAGCCCTTGCGTCGGCTTTAGCTTTTGCTTCGGCATCGGCCTTGGCTTTCTCTGCTATAGCTTTTTGATTAGCTTCTACGTTGGCCTTGGCTCTTGCCGCAAATTTTTCCTCAGCGGTGGGTTTTTTCTCAGCGGCTTTGTCAGCGGCTTCAGCTTTGGCCTTTGCGTCGGCATTGGCTTTTTCCACAGCGGCTTTTGCTCTCGCTGTTTCAGCCTCTTCAGTATCTTCGGTAAGGGTATCAACGAGCTTGGGTGGTCGGCCTCGTTGCTGAGGGTTCATCGCCCCATCAAATATTTTTTGCCTCTTTGCAATCAGTTCTTCATTGCCCGTTTTTTGGGCCTTGTTCAGCAGCATCGCAGCAATTGCTTGGGTCTTGGTGTCGTAGGTTTTAACCACCTCACCGTTTATTGCGTGGCTCCACTTGCCCTCAGCGTTCTGCGGAGTCGTGTGTACTTCTTTGCCGGGCTTGGCTGCTTTGGGAGGCTTCGGTGCTGCGGGGGCTTCAGCTTTTTTACCACCGGGTTCCCGCACCATGTAGTCGATGCGGTCTTCAAACCCGTTTCGGACGTACCATGCTTTTAGCTGTTCTTGAGAAAGCCCGCGTTCGCCTTTAGGAGTCGCCGCAGGTACAAGTACCAATTTTTTACCGTTAGCATCAGCCCAAGCAGTAATTGCCTTGAGTAGCTTAGACCCTTCGCCCTGCCCTTCTTTGGTAGCTCCCATGCCCGTTATCATGGTAGCGCCGACAAGGTTGTCTGATATATCGTTGTCTTCGTCCAGTACCTTGAAATGCGCGGTGGTTTCTAGTTCCCCTCCTTTTTCCTTTGCAGGGATAAACGCGCCATTTTCATTTACTACGGGTTCAGTGTTTCTGACTTTTACTGGGGCGGCGGGTGCTTCTTGTTCTTGCGCTTCTGCTTGCTTGGCTTCAACGGTTTCAGTGCCATCAGTGGTTCCTTCTTCGGTTTTTTGCTCGATGATTTTTCTTTGGACAGATGCAGTTGGTTTTGCATCGACAGGAGTTGTACCAAGTAAATGGTCTAAAACTATATGCAATGTGCCATCTTCATTAGGGGAAACGGAACGCACTTGCATTGCTTTCCCATCAGAAATAATCCAATCGCCCGCCTTTAATTCGGAGGCAGTAGTTTTTTCTGGTTTGGCGGCAAAATTCACCCCGATAGGCAAGCCGAACATGTTCAGCTTGGGGCGTTCTTCTAATGCAGCGGGCTCAGATACTTCTCCTGTAGCAGGGAGTCCAGCATCCGGCTCAGTAGGAACCACTCCATCTCGTGCAGGTGTTTCAAGTCCTCCGGGGGTCTCTGCTCCGGGCTGGCCAGCCACGCTAACGCTCTCTCCACTTGGAGTGGGCTCAGTTCCTGCAACATTTTGGGCTCCTTGGGTTTGCGCTCGGCGTTGTAGTTCCGCTTGAAGCGCCTCGACTAACGGCTTGTTAGGTGCCTCTTGTGCCTCTTGCATCTTGAGCGTCTCGGCCAGCAAAGCGTCAGGCCATGCAGATAGCTTAGACATATCTTGGGGTGCTGCAAGACCTTTTTCTAATTGGATTTCGTTTGGTGGTTGGACAGCCGCTGGTCCTGCCGCAGCCGCTGCTTCTTCTGCAATTTGCTTCTGCGCTATGCGCAACGCATTCTCTCTGGGGATGCCCCGTGAACGCAGTCGTTCAGCAATGGCGTTTACTTTTGCTTCGGTGTCTTCGGCTGTGGGAGCAAACAACGGCGGGCCATCCTCCGCACGTACGTTTTCTAGACTACCTAGTCCGGGTTCTTCTTCCTCCCGCATGCCCACGTTTTCTAGGTCTCCTAGTTTGGGTTCAGCGGCGGCTTTTTCTGCGGGGGGTGCGTTCAAGGCACCTGAAGTAGAGGCAAAAGGAACCCGTTTTGCTTCAGCCATAAGCTTTGCTCGGCTTATTTCCCCCGGACGCTCGTACGCACCCTCACGAGGGCCGAGTAGCTCGTTGGTTTTCTCTATGCCGACTATTTGGTTGGAGGTTTTGCGGAGTCGTTCTCTTGCCTCAGCTATTGCTTGTGGGGTGGCCTTAGCGCCTTGAACACCTTTAACCCCAGCAACGGTAATCCCAGCAGTAGCTCCGGCTTGCAACACTGTTTGCCGTAGCGTTTCTTCTACTTGTTGGTACAGGTCAATAAGGCTAGGTTTTTTGTTCAAACCCACACTAGGCAGCACGTCAATACCGTACTGCGTTATGGCGGTGGCTATTTCAGGGGGTAGCTCTGTTGCTACAGACGTTGCTAAGTACTTAGGTATGCTGGCTGTGCCGTTTTTAGCTACAAATGCTTTTAAACCCGCAAGGGCTTTGGTCATACCAAGGCGTTCAAAAATTATTTCCGCCGCAGTCATTGCTGTTGCCCGTGTGGCAGATTTTGCGATGTCAAGGCCCGCAGCCCTACCTTCTCCGTAGGATTTCCCAAACGAAGTAAGCCCCACTTGCGCCAACACGGGTGCGGAAGAACCAGTCAGCGCGCTTAACACCAAGAAAGGTGCTTGTGCCGCAAGGCTTGTAGCTGCCCCTTGAAGCGACCTATCAAAAACGCCTTCTCCTTGGGGGATTGCAGCAGTCCTAGCGCCCTCTATCCGTTGGGTGTTTGCTAGCTCTCTAGAAAACTCTTTATCCCCGGTAATGTCCGCCAAAAACTGTCCCACACCCGCAACGCTTTTTGTGCCTTCCGACATAACTCCAGCCTCAACGCGTTTAGCCAACCCTGCATCTTTGAGTTCTTTGGCTTGTTGCTCCGCAGCGGCGGCAGCTTGCTCACCAACTACATCGCGGTCAACAGCAGCCATAGGCTGCGTAGCAGCCCCAAACGCAATCCTGTTCGCAGCAATGCCCGGAGCAATGTCAGCACGTACTCCTTGGCCAATCAACTCTTGGGTGACATCTTCTACCCGAGAGCTTAGCTTTCGAGCAGCGCCAGAAATGTAGGATGTTGCCGGGTCGGTCACTTTGCCCCAAGCTTTGTTTCGCGCAGCCACTGCGCGCACTGCACGGCCTTTAACCGTATTTCTTGGGTTTTCTACCAATGCTTGTTGCAATGCAGCAATTCTTTTGGCGGGGTCTAGCTGATTGAACTGCGCCTCTAGTGAGGACACGTACTGTGGGCTAACCCCAGCCATGTTGAGGGCTGTTTGAGTTCCAGCTACCGTACCAGCAGGTTCAGATGTTGTGGATTGCACGTCATACAAGGACGGCGTACGCCGAACCCGGTCGTCAACAGTACGAGCAACTTGGGCTGGCGCAAGAGCAGGAGGTGGTGCAGGGGGTACTACCGCAGCGGCGGGGGCGGGTTGTTGGCCTTGCGCTTGGGCTCCTTGGGCAAGCAGGAATTCTCCAGCCTTGGTACTTCCAATAGCAGGAGGCGCACCAGCATCTACACCCTTACGTGCTAGCTCTTTCCTGAGCGCAGCAGCATTTTTTTCCGCAGCAGCCAACTCCGCTTGAGGGATAGAGATTTGCTCTGGCCCTTTTGATGCTTCGTTTTGCGCAGCTTGGGCACGGGCTAGGTTGTCTGCGGCGGTTGAGGTGGCAGCGGGGGCCGCAGCAGGTGTGGGTGCTCCACCGCTTATGAGTCTTTTGACTACACCTTGGATTACTGTAGGGCTTGTTCCATCAGGAAACTCTAAGACGCGCCCATCAGCGAGTTCGGCTTCAATCGTCATAACGCCCTCACTGAATTTGGTTTCCGTTCGCGTCAAATTTTAGTCTAGTTCCACCCTTAGCACCACCGGTTCCACCACTAGCAGATGGACGCGCACCCGCACGGCGTTCTACTTCCCTAGCAATAATTTCTCGGCGAACTTGGTCTGGAGTTTTTGCCCCCTTAACTTTTTTAGCCGCATTTGTCAGAGCCTCTTGGTACTCTTGTTCCATACCAAGTTTTGATAGCGTGTACTCGGCAGCAACGTCTTTCTCTACTTGCAACCGCGCCGCATTTTGCTTTTCCTCAATCTCTTTCCGTTGCTTCTCTTCATCGGCGGCTATCTGAGCAGCAGTTCTTTCACCCATCGCTGTTGCGGATATACCGGCGGAGATTGGGCTTGGACGTGTAAGGCCCAAACTTTCTCTCCAAGCTGCGGCAATACGTTTTGCTTCTGGGTCTTCCGGGTTTGCTATTTCTGCTGCAAAAGCTTTTTGTGCTTGAACCGCATCGGATTCTTTAACCGCCGCAACAGGTCTAAACGACTGAGGTTTAGCCGCTCTAGCTGCTTGAGCCAAAGACCCAAGGCCCATATTACGTGCTGCGGTTTCCGCTTTGTACGCATCAATCTTGTTCTTCTCGGCAGCTTGCTCGTACGTATCAGCTTCTTTAAGTAGGCCCGCTTTTTCTGCACGTTGAGCCTTGGCCAAGTTAATGTTCATCTCAGTGAAGGATTGGTCTGCCTTACGTTTAGCAGCCAGTGCAGGGGCGTAGGAAGAAGCAAACGCAGAACCCGCAGCGCCAATACCCCTTATGGCGTCATTACCTTGGAGCATTGCACCTGCTGCTTGGAGCGCAGCTAACCCTTTACCTTCACGCAGTGAGCCTTCGTTCTCTCCGCGCATATCGGAAATTTGCTTTTGGATATCGGTGTAGGTTTTGTCCCCACCAAGTGTATTTTGCAACCGCCCAAGCCTAGCTATTGTGTCGGCTTCCATTTGGGTGTCATTGCGCAGCGTTATACCTTTGCGACTTTTACCTGCGCGCATTTGCCCCAAAAACTCTTGTAAGATTTCATCGTATACGTTTTGGTTTCCTTCTGACTCAATTTCATCCGCGTTACCGCCGTATCCACCTACTTCACTTTCTAGTACGTTTAACCCACTAGGGGTTTGTACAAACCCACCGTCTTCAAAAGCAACCACGCCGCCTTGGGCCATGTTGTAAGCACCGGCAAGTCCACCTCGTTCAGAGGCACGGGTAGCTAGTTCAAGTTGCGCTGCTTGGAGTTCGGCTGCGCTGGATGGGTTTTGAATGATTTGCTGTAGCTGCTCGTCGGTGAGCTTGTCCACTGCGTCGGCCATCTGGTTCTGGTCGTTCATTGCATTGACTTCACCACCGCCAGCGTAGCTGCTCACTTGACCACCTTCAGCCCTACCCATAAGCTGACTAGCCCCATACGCGCCCATACCCAAAGCGCCAACGGTCTGCAATGTTGACGGGGGAGCCTGATACATAGATGCTGTAGATTGCTGACCCAACGGCAAGCCTCGAACCAAATCGGACATAAAGCCAATCTGCTTGTAGGGGTAGTTCTGTTGGTTCAAGAAGTCTTGATACCCAAGGTCCAGACCTCGTTGTGCTTGCGCTTGCTGCTGACCGCCGTATTGGTTTTGCAACTGATTGATAGCCGTGTCTTGGGTAATGCCTTGACGGAACTGATTTGCAGCTTGGTCGTACGCAGCTTGGGAGCCCTGCGCTTGAATTTGGTTCATCTGCTGACCAAGGTTACGTTCACGTTCTGCCCGCATGATGGCATCTCGACCACCACCAAAAGCACCGGACTGAGCAGCTTGCGCTTGCTGCTGCGTACCCATAATCCCCGATTGCCGAGCAGCCTCTTGCTTCTGTACGTCCACCACATTCTGCATGTACGGGGACATGTATGCGTTGACACCTTGGCCAAAAGCTGCTGGCCCAGCCGACATGTTTGAAGCTGCCGTTTGTGCCTGCTCCTGCATGGGAGAAAACCCAGCAATCCGAGGTTGGTCGTAAGCCTTGTACGGATTCTTATTGATGTCCGTAAGGTTAGCTGCATTGGCCAACGTGTCCTTGGCGTAGCCCTTGGCCCAATCTGGAAGGTCAGTAGCACTTACAGTGGTGCTAGCGGGAGAAGACCCACCTCCACCATCACCTAAAACTAGGCCACCACCTGCTTTACGGCGTGTTGCAGAGTCGCCAAGGGGCTCACCCATTGCATAAAGTTGACGGCGAGAATAGCTCATGTTTCTTCCTTAAAGAATTTTTGGTACATCACACTGCGTACCTCAAACCCATACTTATCAGCTTGTTTGCGCCAGCCCGGTCGGCCAACGAACTCAACACCGGCACACCCGGCGTCCTTAGCAAACCTGTCAAGCAGGTCGAATATTTCGTCATCCACATACTGCATGTGGTTAGGTTCCCCGGCGCAATACTGGACAACCAACATCTTGCACTGTGGGTATTCCTTTATTTCCGTAACCACATGCCCGTAGATTGTATTTTCTTCATGCCCAATCCACAACTGCATTTGCCCATTCAGCACAAACCGCAGAATATCATCAACCGTAGCTCTACCCCTCGACCATTTTTCCGACTCCCTTAGATAGGGAAGCAGTGCCGGTATCACACCGGACACCATGCCCGGAGGGACCAAAGATGCCTTCATGCGGGCAGGTACTTGTCGGCGCGGCTATTCACCGCAACTTTGCCTTTGCCTACAGATTTCTTGCGTCCAGCTTGGATTCGGTCCATCATGGCGTACAACTTACGCGCACCAGCATCCGTAGAGCCATTGCCAATCTCAGAGACAATGCGGGCTGGAATCACAAACTCGCCGTCGGCTAACCGGGCAGGGCGTCCCTTACCAATAGTGGCAGGGATAGAATCGGACACACCGTCACCGGGGCCCTTGAGCAACCGACCGCCATCCGAGTACGAGCCTAGGTCGTAGGGGCTGGACATGCCGCCTTGGGTATACGGATGAATTGCGCCCCCACTTGCCCGCCCCTCACCCATACCCCATCCCCCTGCGGGGTGTCCTTCGCCAACATGTGCACCGCCACCACCACGACCGGAGTCTCCGGGATTACTTTCACCATCATTGGATGGGGGCGCAGGGGGAGCAGTGTGGCCGGGAGGCGGCGTATTGGGCATTTCATTTGCGATTCTTGCAACTGCCTCGGCTCTTGCTGCTGCTTCAGCATTACCATCGGAAGTTGGTACTGAACCTATGTTCTGAGGCTTAGTATTGGGGTCATTAAATCCCGGAGTCCCCGGCCCCATACTGTATGGATTTGGAGTAACGCCGGGCAAGTAGCCACCAAAAACTGTACCCGTAGCATTTGCCTCAGTTATTGCTTGTTGCTGGGCTTGGGTAGCCGCTTGCGAGTCCAACGCTTTTTGCATTGCAGTTCCGGCAATTTGATTTTGTTTTTCTAGGCTTATGGTCGGATTTACGCCCATTTTTTCCAACCTGCTGTCGTACCATTTGTCTTTACCTACAGCTTTAGCAAGCATTCCTAGAGTGGTATACCCTAACGCATCTTGACCTAAAAGTGCTAACTCCCCTTCAGTTGGGTTTTCTGCGTAGTACGCAGCGCGTTCTTCAGGCGTCATTTGCGACCATGCGCTTGGGCCTTCTGAATCACTCCCACGCCCACCACCGCCACCACCTCGCGTATTGCTAGCCACAGGGGTTTCAAGGAAAGGTAACTCAACTTTGGGTGTTTCAGTCTCAACCCCAGTCCCCGGTTTTGGCGCAACTTCTACCCCCGTTCCCGTTCCTGTTCCTCCTGATACCCGCTTGAGGTAGTCGGCAAAGAGTTGTTTCTGGTCGAGCGGTGCAGGGGGAGCGCCCACCTGTTGGGCTTTCAAGCGTTGAATTTCGCGCAGGCTTCTGTCGTGTTGGGCTAGCAATTCACGAATAGCGGGGCTCATTGCTACGCCATCGTAGTCTTTACCTCCCGTGCTGCCGCCTTCAGCCATATGCGTAACGCCACCCTCAGCAGCATAGTAAGGGCGGTTGTAGGTCTGTTCAATACCTTGCATGTTAGGCTTGGGAAGAGAAGTGCCATAACCGGAGTAGTACTGAAGCTTGGCCCTAGGTCCTCGGTCGCTATCTGTAGTCTTTTGAGGTGTGTTGGTTTCGTCGGGGGTCATTGCGGCTGTAGCTACGCCGAGAGACGTAAATGGATTGGCCTTGATGTAATTCAGTGCATTCGTGCCGGTAGCACCGGCCTTGAGCGCATCGAAACGCTGCCCCATAGACATACTATCCAGTGCCGCTGCTTGTTGGGCTGCTTGGGCCGCAGGGGTTGCCGCCGCCGCTGCTCGGGCTACTTCGGCTGGTGCTGTGCTGACAAGAGCGGGCAGGGGCTGATTAAGGAAGCTGCTTGACTCCCCCAAAGAATAGCCAGTAGTCGAAGGCGCGGCAGCGGCGGTAGAACCAGTAAGGGCGTATGGAGATGTTGCGCCCGTAGGAATTTCAAGCGCTGTCGCAGGAGCCGCAGCAGAAGTACCCATACTTCCACCCATAGTACCAAGCCCGGCTCCCATGAACGACTCAGCCATGCCCGCGCCACCGTATGCGCTGATACCAACCATAAGACTCTTTCTCAAGTCTCCACCGTTAGTCGCAGCAGATGCAGCGCCGACAGAAAGCGCAGCATAGCCAGCAGGCATACCCATAGCAGCCAACCCAGCACCAGCCGCCATAGGCAGCAGCGCGGACAAAAACCCGGCTTCGGGCAGGCCAGTGTGGGGGTTGGTGGTCAAGGAGCCACCGTGCTGTTGGGCCAAAGACTGGAGACTATTTACTTCTCCGGGGGTCATATGGACGAGCGTAGTGTCGGGCCCACGCCCATGAGCGGCTAGGTGTTTGGCGGCGATTTGAAGGCTCATAAATAGTCCTTAGACGGCGGCTATGGGAAGCGCGGATACGAATGACATTGTAGCGACCACAGAGGCAGTTGAGGGGCGAACTGGGCCAGTGGAAGCTGAGTATGTTTGAATAGTTACGGTTGCAAGTGTGGTTGACCAGTAAATCTCTATATAGTCATTTGCAGCCATACTTACGTAGTAATTCCAACCAGTAATCTGATGCGCCTCTTCACCTGCGGAAGCACTTTTTCTAGCGGGGATGGACACCAAACCAGTTGAACCCGGAATGTCTGTACCGTTTTGGCGCAGCCAGATGCTGATGTCTTGAATTTGGTTATCTGTGTTTTGAAACTGGGCACTGAACTGGAGGTTGTATATACCTGCGTTCTGCACCGTGATTTTGGATGAACTGATAGTGACTTGGTTGCTGAAGTCCGTAGTATCCAGTGCCATTAAGGTGGCGGTGTTAGCCGTTGTAGTCTGGTCGGTATAGTCAGCAAATGCGCCGTAAGGAGCCCGTAGATATGACCCACCACCACTGTCCAGCAACGCTGAAAATGAATTGTCTAGCTGGTTGAAGTACAACCGTAAAACATTGTTTAACTGGTTGGCGTAATTGGGGTCGTAGTCTGACGGAGCCGCAGGAAGGCGTGGCTGTTGTGGTGGGCGAAGGTTTGGGGCGTAGGTAGCCATTTATCGTCTGCCGTCAGGACGCAAATCAATTCTAGGAGCGCCAAGCTGCCACTGCGTACCAAGCGTATTGGATGAAATCTTCATCTGCATCTGACGACCACGGATACGGATGTAAACCTGCCCAGTGAACTCATCCACATTGATGACCGCAGGAGCCAAGCCGTTGTACGTTACCCCTGCATTACCAGACTGCGTAATACCTGAGCCAGAGTTGTTTAAACCTTGTAGATACATGGTCACTTGCGGAGTGGTTCCAGCCGTAGAGCCACGGAAGGTCAAATCAGGAATCATGCGGTACACAAACGCAAAGTTGTGCCCATCCCCAATGTCGTACTGCGCGGAGGTAATGTACGCTTCAATAGGCAGCGTTGTGGTTGTCTCGTTGTCATCTACACCATATTCTTGGTTGACGATGTTGTAGCTGTAGGTAGCTGCAATAGGGTAGTTACGCAGACCAGTATCTAGCCAAGCAGTACGAGCCATAGTGCCGTACTGCCACAGGTCTTCAGCGTAGTTGTAGATGACGTATCTATCAACCGTGTAACTATTTTTTGAACAATAGAACCACCAAACTTCGTTAAAGCCTTCGTTAGTACCAGCGCATATCTGGTCATACTGGAGGGGATTGATGTCACTGTAGATGAACTGCCGCAAGTCACAACGCAGTGTCTGAACCCGTCCGTCATACTTGTAGAACTTATCCACACCCATCCAGTAGGTAACTCCCGAACCGATTGCCGCTGCGTTTGGCCCAGCAATAGAGATATTGTCGGCAAGAAGCTGTGTGCCCCACACATACGGTGGGCCAAGGTACTGCAAGGAATACAACGCTTGGTCTGTCCAAACCACAATTTCCTGACGGCTTTGTAGCGTAGTGACAATTTTGGAGCCGTGAGACAATCGCACACTGCCCGCTTGGTTGGTTACCGCTGGATACCATACTGTCAGAGATTCTTGGTCAGACCACCGAATAAGCATTGGGTCAATAACTGTGCTGCCGTAGTCGTTTGTGCCAAACACAAGCAGAAAACGACTGACGTCCGAAACGGTAAACGTATTTTGAAACAGCGGGGTGTATCCATCCGCTCCAGAAAGTGAAGAAAGCAAAATCCCCCGTTGGGAAATTGTTTGCGTACCGGATTGCGTACCAGTGGTAGTGATTGCCGCCCCACCAGAAGTAGCCGATAAGTTGAACGTAGTAGCGGTGAGATACTTTGTCCAGTACGTAACCCCCGGCAACAAGCCGGTTGGCAACCACCCCGTAGTAGACAACGTGATGGGAGTTTTATCAGCAAGATTTAACGTAGTAGTAACTACGCAAGGGGAAGCAATGGTCATTGTTACCGTAGACCCGCTAAGACCAACACCGGCATCCCAGTAATACAAAGGCGCCCCTCGGGGGCCGTACACAAGGTTCTGGCCCCAGTTCATTTGGTTCCAGATTCGCATCGCGTCCGAAGACGCAGTACCAATACCCCAAGTACCAGAATCCCAAGAACTTGCTCCCCAACCAGTCAACGGTGCTGCGTATGATGGGCCGGTGTTAATTTGGTAGACGGCGTATATGGTTCCGCCACCCGCAGAACTTGCTGATGCTGTGCCCGTTACCACAATGGTGTAGGTTGTTGCAGTTGCGTACGTAAGCTGGTATTCAGTACCCGTTGTGATGGTGATACCGTTGAACGTGACCGAGGCCGCGCCAGAACAGTAGAAAGTAACGTAGTCGTTGTTGATGAACCCACCGTTTGCATCTGTTACGGTAACCGTCGTAGTTGTTGCGGTATTAGTAGATGTAGCGGTAGTGAACGGATTGCTAAGTGTATTAGTGACACGAAGAGGAGTAACGTCGTTGTAAAGCCCACCGCGCTCAATGTAGAACTTGAGGTTTGTGCCAACGCCCAGTAGGTTTAATGAACCCAGCGTTATCCAGTTCCAAAGGGAGCGGCATACGCCGAGGAACGTAGCTGCGGAAATGCACTGCCATCCACCAATCTTCTCAGGCGTACCTTGACGGAACCGCACTTTGTCGGACTCGTACCAACCGCCCTCGTTGGTGTAGCGGGTGTTCTCCCTGTTTACACCGGGCTTGAGAATGACTTTCTGTAGTGGCATGTTTACACGTTCCGCTCAAAGTGCGGGCAGTCTACCAGCGAACGGAAATTTCCACCCCAGCGGTTCTTGGGGTGTAGGGATTCCCAGTACGCACCCAGTGGGGCCAAGATACCCTTATCCCAAATGATTTTGCCATCACGGAAGAAGTTGAGGTCGGCAGCGCACCGCTTCAGGTGGATGGAGTTCATGGTCTTAGACCGCCCCGTCTTGAAGTAGATGGCCTGCTGCTCAGGGGTACGGGCAAGTTCCCCGCCAGTAACCATAAAGCCTTGGTCGGTGGCGTACTGCACCAGCTTGCAGAAGTCCAGCAGAAACGCTGCTTGTTCTTGACTAAGGCTCATACCACCTCCGATTGTTTGGGTTCTTCATCTGTTTCACCGTGGGACAACTTCACACCAGCCAGCAGACCAATAAATCCACCGACAATGGTTTGAAATGCTGGGCTGATAAGTTTGAAAATTTCAGCGTTGTCCACTTTTTCGTCAAACAGACCCGCCATAAGCACGGCGACCATTCCGATGATTACTACGCAAAGGGTAAAGCTGACCATGAGAGTCACAAGGAAAGTCAACTTGGCTTTCATTTATTGCTCCTCATCTCTGCCAGCTTCTCCACAGTCCTGCCGCCAAAATAGGCCAAGAACACTATCTGCCCCCATGTCCCCAAGAGGCTTACGAAACTCTCTTGCGGGCTGTATCCAAAGGCTGACATCATGGTGAACAAGAAGTAGCCTACAAAAATGGCAATCAAGCTGATGGGCCGGATATTCTTGGACAGCCACGAGTCCGATGACATGTCCGCTTTCCAACGGTCTGTGACGTTCTCCGCATCAGACTGTGCGGCCTTGGCAAGCAACTCCAGCTCGGCCAACTCCATCTTGGCTTTCTCAATGCCCAACTCCAGCAGACGTTCTTCATGGTCATACTGAAGCTGCCGCAGCTTGGCAACGTCCTCGGGGGTAGGGTTGTCGGGAATCTTTACGCCCAAAGTGTTCTCTACGACTTCTTTGCCTTTGGCTTGAATAGCCGAGGACAGCAGCGTCAACCCGTTTTCTGCCAGTGTGCCTAACAATGCACCGAGTATTGGAATCATCAGAAGCCCCTATTCGTTATAACGTGAAATGCCACACTGACCAATGGAACGATGATAGCGGAAGCACCGGCAATCCACAACGTGTTCATAATAATCGTCACTTTCATTTCCTTGTCCTTTTGCTTGCGTTCCGCGTCTTCTCTTTCTAATGTATTGCGCTCCTTAATCATCCGTGTCCGCTCTGCCATCATCTCTTCCCAGACCTGTGCGTTCCCGCTGTAAAAGAGTATGTCCTTCAGTTCCTTCTCATACTCTCTCAGCGCCTTGGAGGCCATCGCTATTTGGAGTGCTTGAGAGCTTATCTGTGCATCTGTCTTTCCAATTGAAGCAATTCGCGCCTTGGTGCTTGCTAAGTGAACGGTGTCAGCCGCCGCATAGAAACTGGAGAACTCCTTGTAAAGACCGTGTATATCCTTCCCCAAGGCAATCGCTTTTTTATACCAGCTACCGCGCCTTGCGCCATTGCGAAGGCTGTGAATGGGTCAATCATCAGGACAACTCCTATTTCTTGTTCACTACCGCCCACCGGCAAATACGTCCGTCTTTGTCCACAAACTCATTTGCGCTTGGCTTGTCATCCTTCTTAGGGATGCGGCAAACCAACACCGTTTTGGTATCGGTATTGGGCCACGGGTTATCAGCGGAGGCAAGTTGGTCAATCACTGGCTACAACGTCTGGGGGCGGTGCTTGCTGGGTAAATTCGTATGTGACCATGATTAAATCCTTATACGGTAGTGCGTGTTCTAATGGTTGTTATAAAAATAGATTGCGAAGTTGCATAACCATTGTTTATGCGGTATTTTGCTGCGCCGCTGTTGTAAACCAAACCAATTTGACTTGCGCCCCCAATTCCTGATACAACAGATGCCGCGCCGCCAAGTTTTACAACAATACCACCATAAGTAAAAAATACTGCCCCATCTCCATTGCCATTATTGTGAATGACAACTATTCCAGAACCTGCTGCTAAATCATAAGTTGCGGCTGCTGCCAAAGTCGTGTAATTAGGTACTGAAGTTGACGCAGCAAAATCAACACCCCAGTTAGTGCTTGGCGTTGCTACTGCGGCAATAGAACCCGTAGCAGACAGAGTGGTAAATGCACCAGTAGACGGTGTAGTAGCGCCTACAGTGCCGTTCATTACTGCGCCCGTCAGCGTCTTGTTAGTCAACGTCTGGGTGTCAGTCGTACCGACAACATCACCGGCAGGGTTGCCAACGCCACCAGCGGGGAATGTGACCCCAGATGTTCCAGAGATAGTCGTAGTCATTGGGTCACCTCATCTGCGGGTTGTGGTGTGTTGCCTTCAGCAAGCCATGCTTGGAACTCGGGGTTTTCTGCTATGCAAGTCATGCGGCACAAGCCGTCATCGTCAATACGGGCGTAAATTTGTGGTTCGCCTTCAACGGCGGGTAGGCATTTGTAAATCATAGTTCAGCACTCCATGCAAGAAATGTGGTTGCATTAACAGCCCTGCCAAATCCACCCCTACCAACTGTCAAGCCAGATGCAACAGTCAATTTTGACGCTCCGCTATCAACTGATGCAGCGGTAAAAACAGGAACAGCAGAACAGGTAAAATTAGAACCAGATTCTCCATAAGAATAGTCACCAGCAGTGCCAGATTGTTCTAGCGCAGTTGGAGATGTTCTTAAAGTTACTGGGTATGGCGTTAGTACGATGGCTTCAGTTGTCGCTTGTGTAAACGCACTTCCAAATGACCTACTGACTGCACCTGGAGTAGTTCTGTAATAGTACCGCTGGCATAAAAATAACTCAGTCCCATACGGGCGGTAATCAAACGATGTAGCTGTGCTGCCTTTTTCTAGCTGCACGCCTGTGATATAGAACGTGGCTCCGCTGGTTCCGACTACTGATACAGCGCCCGTGGCTGAGTTGTAGTTGGTTGCTGCCCAAGCACCAGCAGTACCAGAAAGAGTGGAGCCAGTACCAATAGAAAAAATTACTGAAATTCCAATTCCACTAGTTGTAAGCCATGTTCCTGTTGTATCGCCAGCAATAGTTACTGATGCTTGGGTCCAAGTGTTTGCGGAAGATATGGTGTATGTAAACGGGTAAGACCTGTTTGCAGCACTATTTCTTAGTGAACCGCCAAATGTTCCCGTCAGACTTGAGTACACCCAAAATGACAAGGTGACAGTTGCAGCAGAAGCAGTGCCCCACGCTAAGTCGGCTACGTTTAACCCTTCAATCTTTTGTTGTACATTAAAAGTTTCTGCTGCACCAACTGTATACGCAGATAGTGATGTACAACCAAGATAGTTTATGTACCCTGTTGGAGGCGTTACTGCCCCAGCATTTTGCCCAATCTTAAATTTGGACACAACACTAGTACCAACTGTCCATCTATCAAGATAATACGTACTGTTGACGGCAGGATTCACCTCAGTCCCAGCATTGCGCTGGTCAATCACCATCGCGCCGTTGATGATGCGATTTTTGAAGCCAAAGGTTGAGGCGGTGTCAAACTGCCCTGCAAGGGTAATACCCGTTGTGCCGTTTATTGCTAGTGTCATGGTGTTCCTTTAAGCCCAAGTGCCTACGTTGGTGTTTGCACCGGATGCACCCACTGGGTAGATCTTGATGAAACTTGACTGATATGTTGAGTACGCCCCACCGGGGGCGGCAGACAAAGAATACTGAGGAATGAATGTGCCTCCAGCACTTATTGACACCATGCCTTTTACGGTGTAGTACACGCCGGAAGACGCAGCAGTAATTGCAGAAGTAATAACAATCGCCGATACCCCATTTGTATCAAAACGTCCGGCACTTGTGGTATTTGAATCTGGTAAATTTCCACCATTCCCGCCAAATGCTTGGTATGTTATTTGATTAACTGTTGCAGTTCCACCTATAAGGAACGAAACGGTGTGTGAAGTTGTTCCAGCACTTTTTACAAGGGAAAAAACTATCTCAAACTCGTACACCGTGCTTGCAGATAGCGTAGCGCCCACGCCAAAAAGGCTTTGCACCCCGGTTGCGTCTGCTCCTACCAAACTAGCATTCAAGCGATAAAGCTGCATCCCCGGTACAATGCCACGCTGCGTGCCCAGCGGAGTGACGTACACCACTTTACCGTCGTACTCAATCGCACCGGCTGTAGCAGAGGTCAGGTTCGTACCCGAGGTAAGCAAAATAGCCGCAGTTGATGTAGTCCCCGCAGGAATGACCGCTCCAGCAGTGCTGGCTCCAGATACCAACGTACCCGTCTGCGCTGGCAGCGTCAGCGTGTAGCTGCTGTTCGTGTTGGGCGAAGCAATGGTCAGCGTGCCTGTGCCGCCTGCATTGCCTTGGATTTGTACTACGCTCATATTTTTTCCTTAAACGACTGACCAGACAGAGCCGGTCGGCACAGTAACAACTACGCCGGTAGCTACAGAAACTGGGCCAAATGTGCCCGCGTTGTTGTTGGTCGTGATGCTGTAGCTGGTGTTCACAGTCTGACCGTTCTCGTAGAAAATCTGGTCGGCTCCACCGCCTGTAGCACCGCCGCTACCTGAGACCTTAATAAAGTCCGAACCGTTCCATGTGCAGATTGCCGAACTGCCCGCGCCGATAGTTACCCCGGTGGTCGGGCCTGTGCCGCACAGCTTGATGGACTGGGTGCTGGAGGTTTTGTTGACGACGATGTAGAACTGACGGCTACCTGACGATGCCGCCGGGGCAATGATGGTACGGGTTGCTGTTCCAGCCGCCGTCCAAAGGATGACTGCGTATTGGGAAGAAGTGCCGCTGAGAGATGCGTTGGTGGTCTTGGTGAGCGTTACATCTGCATCAGTGCTGATGGTGTTTGTGCCTGCAACCGCCGCATCAAGATAGGCAGTGATGTAGTTGTTGACCGTGTCACCCCATGTACCGGACAGTTCGCCCGTTACTGGAAGGGCAAGGCCCAAAAGTGCGGAATAAGCAGTTGTCATGTAATCATTCTCCAAGAGAGGGAATCTTCATCCCATTCATACATATTGTCGTCCACGGGCCGCTCCACTGGCGGTTGCCATAAGCAGGTGTCTTCGTTCAGCGTCCAGCTATTGTAGGGCTTTGGCGGTATAAACGCATCCCGGCTAGGGTCGTAGGTATAGCCTACTGCTGCGTAATTTTTGCGAAAGTTGCGGTTATACGATGTTTGTTTCCAATTGGTATACCCGCCCGACCAGTTTATAAGAAAAACTACTCCCATAACTTCTACTTCAACGTTGTTAACCATTAGTTCGTTATTGTGGACGCAATGCACTTCTACCACTACGTTGTTCTCATCAAGTTTTGCAAAATGTGCCATGTTTAAAACGTAATGGTTCCGTTGCCTGTAAATTTGTAGTACCGGTAAGTTGCGTCTGTTGTGACCGTTGGACTTCCAGTAGTAGATGCCGCTACTGGAAATCCTATGGAATACCTAAGAATAACAATTCCTTTACCGCCTGCGCCTCCAGTAACGCCCGCAGCAAGTCCGCTACCACCACCACCACCGCCTGTTTCATCTGCGGCTGAAGTTCCAGAAACAGAGCCTGATACACCACCATTACCACCGCCGCCTGCACCGCCTTGACCTATGGGATTCCCAGATGTAAACACATCTCCACCGCCACCGCCAGCATAATAGTTGCCCGAACTTGTAAGTGCAATGCCAGTGGTAGTGGCCGTTGCTGGGGCGCTCATAACAAAAGACCCTGCACTACCAGAAACTATGTATGTCGCAAGGCTAGAAATAGTCGCGCCAGTGACGGTAGCAGTTCCAGTAGTGTTTGCGGAAAATGTTGTGGCAGTAGTGCTAGATGACGCGACTTGATACGTTCCGTTCCAGCTTGCGCTAAAAGTAAGTGTGGTAGACGCTACTGTTTGAGATATGTTTACTGTCCAACTTAATGCACTGCCACCAGTAATATAAGTTCCAGCAGTTACGCCTGTTCCTGTTACAAGCTGCCCAATTGCAATACTTGTACCAGATGAAACGGTTAGAGTATTTGCTGTTATAGACCCTGTAGTTGAAACTACAGAACCCGTAACCCCAGCAATCGTAATTGCCATACCCGCAGCGAATGGGGCTGAACCTTGAGTTGCATAGTTAACCGTAACTACGTTAGCCGCCGCTGTTATGCTTGTAATTGCTATAGATTGTGCGGTTCTAATGCCAGTTCCAGTAACCTGTGTTCCTGGTACACAAGCCCCTGCGCTTGTGGCAGTAACTGTTAATGTTGTAGAACCAGAAGTAATGTTTCCCGTTCCAGCAAATGGGGTGATAAAGTTAGTTAGTACACCAACACCACCAAATCCAGGCTTTTGATTTTGTAAACCATATTGACCAACACCCCCAGCACCACCACCGCCACCGCTTGGGTAATTAACTTGCCCTCCACTAGAGTCATTACCGCCCCTGCCGCCAGCATTGCCTTGGCTTGATGGAGTCCCATTTGCTGAACCAGCAGCATTCACCACACCGCCAGTTGTTGCGCCGCCACCGCCAGAACCACCATTACCACCAGCGCCTGGGGAAAAACGTCCATTTCCTCCAATACCGCCGCCAGAAGCTGTTATGGTAGTTCCACCAGCAATAACACTATTACCACCAGCAGTTGCAGATGTAGAAGAGTTGTAAATACCACCAGCGCCAGCAGCGCCAACTGTAATGGTGATTGCGGAACCTGGGGTTACAGAATAGCCTGTTGAGGTTAAATACCCGCCTGCACCTCCACCGCCACCAAAAACACCGCCGCCGCCGCCACCTGCAACCACCAAATATTCAATATCAGGTGTATTGTATCCAGGCCATGTCCCCGCTTGCCTAGCTTGCATTGCTTCTGTTTGCGTCCATATCCCAGCCGCAGCGGAACCGCTGGTAGGCGCAGCCGTTGCAGACAGAATGGAACCTTTATAACGATTCATTAGCTGATGGCCTCGTAGGTAGCAACCATTTCAATAGAGTTAGTCGTTCCAGATGTCACTACAATGGATTGCGCCTCACCTACGTAAAGCATGGTGCTCTTGTCCACCACTACCAAAGACGAATTTCCGGGAACACTGGTTTGGTACGTCAAACGGTACGCCGTACCGCCACCACTAATTGCGCTGTTGATGGATACCGTAATAGTCGCAGCAGTTGCTGTGACGTTAGTCGCCGTCATGGTGTCAATCTTGTTGACGGTTCCCGCTGCGGGCGTTAATCCAGTCCATGCAGTAGCTGTTGTAGTTGTCGGCACAAGGTAGGTAGTCGCTCCAAGGATGGAGGACAAGTTGACCATATTCGGGTTTGCCATAGGTTTCCTTTATATTCCAAACACCATAGCCATCATGATTGCTTTGCCTTCTGTAATAGAGACATTGGCAGGGTAGGTCACAAACACTGTTACGGTTGCCCCGAACGTGCTGACTGCGGCGTTGCTGTTACTGGACGAGATTATGGTGGTGCGGGTCAGGGTTGGGCCAGAGGTTGCATAAGTTCCAATCCCAACTTCCCAGTTGGTTCCATCCGTGGCTGAGTAGTACGTAGTGTTAGTGTTACCGATGACAGCAAAGCTCTGGTAGCCGGTAGAGGTCGTGCCTAACGTGAAGCTGACAGTCGTGTTGGCTGTAGCTGCTACCTGTACGCGGTCTGCTAAAACAAGTGCCATTTATAACCCTATGTCGTTTCAACCAATTCCCATTGGTCTGTCTGCGCGTTGTCAATTGTACCCCAGCCCGGTGTCTGAGTGGTGCTTGTATTGCTGAAACTGGAACTCTGCGCATTGTCAATTGCTGCCCAAGCTGCGGTCTGCGCGTCGTCAATATTCTGCCAATTTGCGGTCTGGCTGTCATCAATAAGCTCCCACAGCAGCCGGAGTGAGCCCGCATACCCAGAGGCAGAAACCCCGGATAGCTCCATAGTGATACCAAAGCCAACGCTACCAACCTGACCTTCTGCGGACACAGTGTTGATACTGAGCGGGGGAACCACTGTCCCTACGCCACCGTCGGCCTGCACACCAGTGAGCGCGGCCTCTTTACTGAACCCGATGTTGCCAACTGTCCCGGCTGCTTCAACCCCTGACAAAGCCAGCGTCAAGCTGGGGGTAACAGAATCTACCGTTCCAGTTGCAGATACCCCGGTTAGGGCTTGAGATAGGCTGTAGGTGGTGGTTCCAACTGCTCCAACGGCTTGGTTGCCCGTGAGAGCGATAGTAATGCTTGGGGTGGCTGTGCCAACCAAACCAGAAGCTGCAACCCCAGAGATGGCTTTGGACAGGTCATACGTTACTGTGCCTACCGCGCCATCGGATTGAACTCCGGTTAAGGAAACTATGTGGCTATAAATGACCGTGCCAACTGCCCCGGAAACCTGAACCCCTGACAGGGTGATGGAAACCCCTACAGAGACGCTATCAATAGCGCCAGTGGCTGCTACGCCTGTGATTGGCGTGTCGTAGCTGACGTTTACAGTGAGGTTTGGGGATACGCCACCCCAACCGTAGTCACTCCAAGCCCCTGTGCCCCATGCGTAGTTGACTTGGGCTTCTGCACTGACTCCAGTAAGCGCAAATGTCTTATCAACTGACGATACCGAACCGGTTGTTCCGGTGGCTTGAACGCCAGATAGCCCGCCCGCAGCCGTGGCTCCAAACGGCGCAGCGGAAAACGGGTTTATACCAAACATGGTTTACACGGCCTATAGCCGCCCCGCTATTAGGTTGTAGCCAGACGCAGCAGTGCAGTCGTCGTGGTATTAGAAGGCATTGTCAGAGTCAACGTACCAGCAGTGATGGTCTGCGAGGAGAACGTATGGACGCTGATAGCCTTGTTACTCTGGGTAGAGTTGTAAATCAACACCGTATCAAACGCAGTGGACAGAGTGACGGTCGTGTAAACAAGGCTTGCTGAAGGAGTCCAATAACCGACCCCTGCCGTAGCCGACGAGTTGGTAGACGTAGGAGCCGTTGCATTGGTTACCGTTACACCACCAGCCGTGTAGTTGGTTCCTGATACCTCACCAGTAACCGTGTAAACCGTAGTTGCTGCATTGATGGTTGCCGAAGCAAGGTACAACGCGGCTTTGAGAGTGTCCGTGGTGGGAGAAGTCAAGCTACCGCGAGACACAATGGTGGAAGTGCCAAGTTGGTGTTGGCCCAGCATCAGTTCACCAAGGAACGAAGTGCACATACTTTGGGTGTTTGCCACGATATATCCTTAAAAGGTTGCGGTTTCGCCACCAGCGAAGCTGGGGGATTGTTTCAACGTCACATGCGCAGAACGATGAACAAGCTCACCATCCAGCCAATACTCATCCCACACAGTCAGTTCGTTCTCGTTGTCAATAGTTCCAGTGCGGTGCTCCAGCAGGGAGTCATCCATATCACCTTTGGTTGTAGTAACAATCAATTTGAACTCCTGATAAGTGCAGTGGTAGCCGTGTTAGCGGGCATGGTGATTGTAAACGTAGTGGTAGAAGTTTTGTCTGCACCAAAATCAATGACTGCAATGGACTTGTTCCCCTGCGTCACGTTGTAAATCAGAGCGCACCGAGCCGTCAGTGCAGCCGTCCAAGACACATTGGCCCAGTTCACATAGGCGGTGTACCCAGAGGAGCTGATAGCAACCCCGGTCAGTGCCTGTCCGCCCGCCGTGTAGCCGGATGCCACCACTTCGTTGGAGGTGGTATATACCGTGGTGTCTGCGCCCAGACTCACATCACCGGTGTACAGGGCGATGTAAATGGAGTCCGTGGACAGATTGTGGACAGCCTCGTACAGCTCCTTCTTGAAGCTAGTGGTCTGCGTCTGGACAATGCTCATGCCGCTACCTCAAAGCTGTTGGACTTGCGGACATTTTCTGTGCCCGGAATGACTTGTAGATTGTACGGCGTGTGTAGCCCAGACACGGTTTTACCTTGTAGGGGGATGATGTGGTCTACATGCCAAGAGAACCCAAACATCTTGGTGCGCAAAGCTGCAAGTTCATATGCCTGCCCAATCATCCACTTTTCATCCGCTGTAAGCCATTTGGGGTTACGCATACGTTTTTTTGTTTGCGCTGCGCGTGTGTAGGTTAGAACCTTAGCTGGGTTTTCTTTAGCCCACTTTTGAACATGCGTTTTTATTTTTTCCGTGTGATTTACGTACTGTGTGGTGTTGTGTTGCTTTACGCTTTCCGGGTTGTTTTTACGCCATACAACAAGATGCTTGGCTCTGCACACGAGGCACTCACCGGTTTTTGCCCGCCTATCTGCTACATGACCACGCACGCAAGCAGCGCCAGTAAAGTACCTTTTGTACCCTCCAGCTAGTGCTTCTTTACGTGTGCTTGGCATCATGTTACGGCCTGTCGGTACTGACCGCTCCTATAACTATCTTGCCTTTCAAGGCCGTCTCCAAGGCGCTTGGCAAGAGCCAGTGCTTCCTTGTATTTGGTATCGTATAAGGCAACCAAATCTGGTTCGCCTTTTTGAAACGTATACGCTTCAACCAAAGAACCGTACAGCAACACGGTATCAAAATTATCCCCTAGCCACGTATTGGTAGCCGTGGTGATGGACTCAGGGTAATAGTAGTAGTGAAATTCAGCATCGTAGGCCGCATCGGGCGTAGGCCCGAGGATTAGCGTCAACTCCGTGGTGATAGTTGTGCCAGACACAGCAGGGCCAAACAAAGCGTAGTACTTAGGAGTCCCAGTATCCGTTGGTGTGGGATATGCCTCACGAATGAAGTTCACATCCTTGTTCAGCAAATACGTGTACGGGCCAGAACCTGTGTAGACCGCCAAGGAATACGGCGCAAGGAAGTCGTCAGGGGTCGTCAGGTACTTATTGCCTGACGTGATGACACCTGTTTGGTTTTTACGCAGCGAAGGGAACTGCACCGTGTTGTAGATGCGCTGCTCCGCTTGCTCAATGAAGCGGTTAATCTGAGCCGTAGACGAGACCGTAGACGAATCCGCAAGGGTAATCGTCGGAAAGTTGTTTTCCGTGTAGGTCTGTATCGCCGCCGAAAGCTCAGAATAGTTCATGCCATCGGGCCCCTTGCCATCAAGCCTTTGG
>Ga0209191_1000501_pt1 | contig 30229 bp, 6 predicted proteins | sample S_130626_EF_Meta_FD_187320 | JGI IMG/M metagenome (GOLD analysis project Ga0209191, IMG submission 187320) | Freshwater microbial communities from Lake Simoncouche, Canada to study carbon cycling - S_130626_EF_MetaG (SPAdes) (version 2) | ecosystem: Environmental > Aquatic > Freshwater > Lake ...
GCTAGGAGCGCATCATGGGGCGAGAACTTGGTAGAATAAGCGGCCCGTTACTAGCAGATAATTTAAGACGTAACGGTACAAATCTCGCCTTTGAGACTAGACTCCTATACTTAAATGTAACAGGAACTCGAATTGGCGTCAACACTCTGGCTCCAACTTATGAGTTAGATGTTAATAATTCTTTTAGAACTACTAATCTAAATGTTGCTACTCAAGCCAGCATAGCCAACTTAGAACTTTATACTAACAATATACAAAACGTTGTTGGCAACATTGTAATATCTCCAAATCAAGCAAGTAATCCTACTATTGTAGTTACACAACTGCAAGCCACTAATTTATTCTTTAGCGGTAACACACTATCGGATAAAGTCACTGATGCAGATATTAATATTAGTCTTGAAGCCAGTAACACCACAGGACAAATTAAACTCAACAGCAACACACTAGTTAATGCAGACTTGCATGCCACTGGAGATGTCACTTGGGACGGTAATATTACCCTAGGTGATAATCAAGCTCAGGATACTGTATACTTTGGATCACAGATCAGTAGTAGCATCATACCTGATACAAACACTGCTTATGACTTAGGTAACAACACTACTCCGCTAAGGTGGGCAACTGCTTATGTCAATACAACAACAGCAGCAGTTATTGGTATTGTAGATGTAACTACAACAAATTTAACTGGATCCGGTACTAACTTATTAAACGGCAATGTTGTTATAGGTACTAACGGCAGTAACACAGTTACAGTTACAGCTAGAATCAATACTAGTTTAATTCCGTCAATAACCAACACTTACACGCTGGGCTCAGCTACAGGTCCAAAATATTGGAATAACGTTTACGGTGTTACATTTAACGATAGTAACATAACTGTATCTGATAATATTATTCAAACCAACACTACTAATAGTAGTTTACGTTTAATTGCCAACGGCATTGGACAAGTTGTATTTTCAAAGTTAGCCGCAACAAACAATGTAACTGTTGGTGGCACACTGGGTGTAACTGGAGCCAGCACATTAACTAACACATCTACAGGAGCAATCACTCAAACTGGTGATTATAACCTAACTGGTGATACTGGCATTACTGGCAACTTATCCAGTGTAAACATTACGCAACTTGACGATGGTTCCGGCGGTACTGGCACTATCAGCTTCTTGTTGGAAGATAACACAGACTTATTACGAGAAGATAATACTAACTTCTTATTTCTCGAAACTATAGGAAGTTCACTGTTCTTCCAGTTACCAAATGTAACAATTATCAGCAGCAACATCAACGGCACTACCGCTAATACTGATTTACAAATTACAGCTAACGGTTCTGGAAAAATATTAGTACCAACCAAAGATGTACAATTTGATCAAAATTTAACAGTTGGGCAAACACTAACTGTTACCGGTACCAGCACATTAACTAACACAAGTGCTGGTGTAGTAACACTTGTGGGCGACTACAATCAAACAGGTAATTTTGTAACTACAGGATCAATTAGCTCTGCAAGTATCACAGCCGCTAATCCTTTGGTGTTGCCTAACTTAACAATCAATGGAAGTGTTATAACTGGCACAGTTGCCAATACTCCATTAACACTTACACCATACACTGGCAAAGTTGTTCAAATCACTGGGTCAACATTAATTGATCAAAACTTAACAGTTGGTCAAACACTATCAGTAAGCAACACCAGCACATTAACAAATACAACTACTGGAGCAATTACTCTAGTAGGTGACTATAATCAAACAGGTAACTTTGTAACCACAGGAACAATTAGTTCTGGAAGTATCACAGCTGCTAATCCATTGATATTGCCAGGATTAACGTTCAACGGAACTGTTATAACTGGCACGTTGTCTAGTTCAGATTTAATATTAACTGCAAAAGCTGGGCAACAAGTTAAAATTACCAGCAGTGGTAACGTTAACGGAAACTTATCAGTTGGACAAGCCCTTACTGTTGGCAATACCAGTACACTGACCAACACAACTACCGGAGCGATTACACTAGTAGGCAATTACAATCAAACTGGAAATTTTGTAACTACTGGAACGATTGATTCTGGAAGTATTACTGCTGCTAATCCATTAACTTTACCCAATGTAACAATTAATGGTAGTACAATTACTGGTACAGTTACTGATACAAATTTAACTTTAACTCCTAAAACTGGATTTAGGGTTGATCTGGCTGGCTTGGCGGGAACCACTACACAAGTTAATCAAAATTTAACAGTTGGTGGAACATTTAGTGTTACTGGTACTAGTACCCTAACCAACACCACTACTAGCGCAATTACCTTAATAGGTGACTACAATCAAACAGGTAATTTTGTAACTACTGGAACGATTGATTCTGGAAGCATTACTGCTGCTAACCCATTAACCCTGCCTAATGTAACAATTAATGGCAGTACAATTACTGGTACAATTACTGGTACAGCACTAACTCTTACACCTTACACCGGACAAGTTGTTGATATTACCAGTAATGCTAGAGTAGATAATAATTTAACTGTTACAGGCACACTAGGAGTTACGGGTACCAGCACACTAACTAACACAACTACTGGAGCAATCACTCTAGTAGGTGACTATAATCAAACAGGTAATTTTGTAACTACTGGATCAATAAGCTCTGGAAGTATTACTGCTGCTAATCCTCTAACACTTCCAACATTAACTCTTAATGGAAGTGTTATAACTGGTACTGCAAATAATAATTTAACACTTACTGCTAACACTGGACAGGTAGTTTCAATCTCAAGTTCTGCAAAAGTAGATAACAACTTAACTGTTGGTGGAACTGTTACAATTGGTGGCACAAGCACGTTAACTAACACCACTGCTGGAGCAATTACTCTAGTAGGCAATTACAACCAAACAGGTAACTTTACAACATTAGGCGCAGTAACTTCTGGCAATGTTACATCAAGCGGTCCGTTTGTATTGCCAAGTTTAATTATTAGTGGAACGCCCGGTAATCCGATAACTGCATCAAGTTCTATTGTTGGTGTTAACACTAATACAAACTTAATATTCACCCCGTTTGCCGGCGACATTGTTGAAATTACTAGCTCTGCTAAAGTTAATCAAAACTTAAGAGTGTACGGTGATTTGAGTATAGCTGGCCCGTCTACCCTCATTGACGACGTAACAACAGGCCCTGTTACTTTAACTGGCAACTATAATCAAACAGGTAACTTTGTAACCACAGGAACAATTAGTTCTGGAAGTATTACAGCACCTAATCCATTAGTATTACCGTCAGTTACAATCAATGGCACTACTATTACTGGTACAACTACCAATACTGATTTAACGTTTACTGCCAAGTCAGGCCAACAAGTTAGAATCACTAGCAATGCTACGTTGGATCAAAACTTAGCTGTTGGCGGAACGTTAACTGTTGGCAGTACCAGCACATTAACTGACACGTCAACTGGAGCAATAACACAAACTGGTGATTATAATCTAACTGGCAATGCCAGCATCACTGGTAATAAGTCCGGAGTTAATATTACGCTCATTGACAACGGAGCGAATGTTGCTGATTTCTTATTAGAAAACGGAACGAATTTACTTCAAGAAGATAATGCAAGTTTGTTATCATTTGAAGCACCGCTAATTAGTTCAGCGTACTTACAGTTACCTAATGTTACTCTTGTTGCTAGTACTATATTAGGCACAGCAACCGACACTGATTTACAATTTACTGCCAACGGCACTGGTAAAGTATTAATTCCAAGTAACGATGTAAGAGTTGAACAAAACTTAACAGTTGGCGGCACATTTACTAAAACATCAGGCACTATTTCTCTTGGAAATACGACTACTGGGGCAATTACACAAACAGGTAATTTTGACCAAACAGGTAATAGTTCCGTAACAGGAACCGTAACAGCAAATGATATTATAATATCTGGATCTCAATTTGATATAGGTAATTTTAGAATTGCTGGACAAACAATTACCAGCACAGTTACTGATGGTAGTATTAACTTCCAGGGCAACGGAACTGGCGCTGTTTGGTTAGATACTGATTTAAAAATATCTGGAAACAGCTTAATTAATAGCTTTTTAAATCAGTCTGTTGCATATACTGCTGAAGATTTACAAATTTTTGTTTCAGAAGACGGGCAAAGTTTATTTACTGAACTTGGAATCCCTACTGAATTCCAAGGCAGTATTGTTTTAGCACCCACAGGCATTGGCAATGTTATTGTAAATTCGACAAAATCTATAGTACTTCCGTTAGGTAATGACTCCAATGTAGTGTTAGCTGATAATGGTGATATACGATATAACAATACTAATAACAATATAGAAGGCTTTAAAAATACTGGATACATAAGTTTCATTAATCTTTACAGCAGAAATTATACTACGTATGTTACTCCAGAATTGACCCCAAATGCCAGTGACAATTTGTTACGATTTGGAATTGCCGGCACTGTAACTACAACAATAAGTTCAACAACCGTCACTAGCAATAGACTAACATCGGGCAATGTTACTGTTAGTTCAAATACTATACAAAATACCAACACATCTACTGATGTTAATCTCACTACTTCTGGCACTGGACGAGTGAAATTCAACTCAGTTAATTTTGTTAACGGCAATAATTTTTATGTGCCAACAAACGATGCAATAACATTTTCAAGCACTGGTCAAGGCTATGTTAAGTTTGATGGTACTGCTGGATTAGTTGTTCCGTATGGAACAACAGCAAACTATCCATCTGGCCCGGAAACAGGAGCTATAAGACTTAATACTGATGACGGTGTGCTTGAAGTATACAACGGAGCTGTGTGGGTTGGCGCTTATGGCGCAGCCGGCGGCTTCCTCACAGCCGCACAAATTGCCGACTTGGTGCAAGTTTATACCCTTGTACTTGGCTTTTAAATAGAACAGCTAAATACTATTACTGCAAGAACTGACCAAGTTTTTGCGATATTCAACTGTGGTAAACCGACAAAGAGCCGAAAGGATGAGGACGATGAGTCCAAACTAGGTTAACCGTGAAACACGGGGTATACGGGAGCGTAAATGGCTGTTGGTCGAATTTCGGGTCCGCTCTTAAAGGATAATTTGCTTCGTAACGGAGTAAATTTAGCTTTTGAGACGAGCTTATTATACTTAGATGTGAATAACAGCCGTATTGGTATTAATACAGCTACGCCCCAGTATACCTTAGATGTCAACGGTACTACAAACAGTCCAAATTTATACGCAACAACCCAGGCAACAATTGCTACTTTTACTATAAGTAGCAACACAATTGCTAGTTCAAACGCAACAATTAATCTAACACCCCAAGGTGTAAACCCAGTTGTTTACCAGGGTAAAATCAGTGTTGGTAATTTAAACATTACCGGAAACACTATATCTAATACAGTAACCAATGATGATATCAATGTTACAGCATTGGGCACTGGACAGATTAAGTTAAACAATAACACATTAATTACTGGTAATTTACATGCCACTGGCGTAATCACAGCTGACGGTAACATTACATTAGGTAACAATGTAACACAGGATACAGTAACTTTTAGTGCAGAAGTTGCCAGTAACATTTTACCTAAGATAGATAATACTTATAATTTAGGTTCTGCCGTTTTAACTTGGGCAAATTTGTATGTTACTACAGTAACATCTACAACGTTAAACACAACTAATTTAACAGCCAGCGGAACACTTTCTGTTACAGGTGCCAGTACACTGAGCGGCAACACAACTGTTGGAGCATCTAGTGCCAATACACTAACAGTTAATGCAAGTATTAACAGTAATTTAATCCCGTTAACAACAGCCACTTACGACATCGGTACATCTAGTTTATACTGGAATAATGTATACGGAACTACTTTTACAACCAGCGGATTAACAATTAATGGTAATACAATTACCAGCACTGGAACAAACAGTAATCTTCAATTAACAGCAAACGGATCTGGTTCTGTAACAATTCCAAGCAATATTTTAGCAGTAACTGGCAACACTACAATTGGCGGAACACTTGGCGTAACTGGTGCAAGTACATTGGCCGCAGTCGGTATCACTGGTACATTAACACAAACCGGTAATTTTACACAAATTGGAAACTTTACCTCAACTGGAAATGCCACAGTAACTGGCAATATTACTGGCACAGGAACTTTAACATTACCGGCTGTAACGATTAATGGTAGTGTTATCAGTGGAACTGCATTAAATACCGATTTACAAATTACAGCTAACGGCACTGGAAAAATACTAGTACCAAGTAACAGTGTTCAAATAAATCAAAATTTAGCAGTAGGTGGAACACTTGGCGTAACCGGCACTAGCACACTAGGCCCTGTAGGAATTACAGGTACCCTGACTCAAGTTGGTAATTTTGGCCAAACTGGCGGCAACTTTACTACTACTGGTACTATCAATTCAGGTGCTATTACCAGCAGTGGCACACTAACATTACCTAGTGTAACAATTAGCGGCAGTGTCATAACTGGCACTACTACTAATACCAATTTAACATTAACTCCAAAAGCAGGACAGCTAGTTGAAGTTACTAGCTCTGCACAAATTGATCAAAACTTATCAGTAACTGGTACATTGGGTGTAACTGGCGTCAGTACACTGGCCGCAGTTGGCATTACTGGTACACTGACGCAAACAGGCAACTTTGGACAAACAGGCGGCAACTTTACTACCACTGGTACTATCAATTCAGGTGCTATTACAAGTAGCGGAAGTTTATCATTACCTAACTTAACATTTAGCGGTAGTACAATTACCGGTGTTGTATCAAATACAGATTTAACACTAACTCCTTACGCTGGTAAAATTGTTGACATAACTACCAGTGCAACTGTAGATCAAAACTTAACTGTTACTGGTACGTTAGGAGTTACTGGGGCAAGTACATTAGCAGCCGTTGGTATTACAGGCACACTGACACAAACAGGTAATTTTGGACAAACTCTTGGTAACTTTACTACAACTGGTACTATTAACTCTGGAGCAATTACCAGCAGTGGAAGTTTAACATTACCTGGTGTAACAATTAGCGGAACTACAATTAGTTCTGCAGCATCTAATGCTAATTTAATTCTCACTCCCAAAGCAGGACAACAAGTTGAAATTACAAGTTCAGCCAATGTTAGCAACAATTTAAGTGTAGGCGGCACATTAGGAGTTACGGGTTCAACTACTTTGGCCGCAGTTGGCATTACTGGTACACTGACACAGACTGGTAATTTTGGACAAACAGGCGGTAACTTCACAACTAGTGGAACTGTTAATTCTGGAGCAATTACCAGCAGTGGAAGTTTAACACTACCTAGCGTAACAATTAGCGGTAGTACAATTACCGGTACTACTACCAGTACTGACTTAACATTGACTCCAAAAGCTGGACAACAAGTTAAAGTAACTAGTTCAGCAACTATAGATCAAAATTTAAGTGTAGGCGGTACACTAGGTGTTACCGGCGCAACTACTTTGGCTGCAGTTGGCATTACCGGTACATTAACTCAAACAGGTAACTTTGGCCAGACACTTGGAAACTTCACAACTAGTGGTACTATTAACTCTGGAGCAATTACCAGCAGTGGAAGTTTAACATTACCAAACATGACTTTAAGTGGCAGTACAATTACTGGCACTACTACTTCAACTAATTTAACACTAACACCTTATGCAGGCAAACTAGTCGAAGTTACTAGCTCTGCACAAGTTGATCAAAATTTAACTGTTACTGGTACACTGGGTGTAACTGGTGCTAGTACATTGGCCGCAGTTGGCATTACTGGAACACTAACACAAACAGGCGACTACAGTCAGACCAGTGGTAATTTTACCACAACTGGAACTGTTAATTCTGGAGCAATAACAACTACTGGTTCATTAACACTGCCTAACATATTTGTTACTGGTAGCACTATTGCAGGCGTTGTTTCGGATACAAATTTAATTTTAACACCCTATGCTGGTAAAATTGTTGAGATCACAAGTTCAGCAGCAGTTGATAGCAATCTAGTAGTTGGAGGTACATTAACTGTTGACGGTGCTTTAGTATTTCACAATGTTGGTATTACTGGATCACTAACACAGACTGGAGATTTTAGCCAAACTGGTGGCAACTTTACAACTAGCGGCACAATTAATTCAGGTGCTATTACTAGTAGCGGTACATTAACACTTCCAAATATCACAATTAATGGCAGTGTTATCACTGGTGTTGTATCAAATACTGACTTAACATTGACTCCAAAAGCCGGACAAATTGTTAAAGTAACCAGTAATACAACTGTAGATCAAAACTTAACTGTTACTGGTACGTTAGGAGTTACTGGATCTAGCACACTGGCCGCAATTGGTATAACCGGCACATTAACACAAACAGGTAATTTTACACAGACTGGTAATTTTAGTCAAACAGGCAATCTTTCAGTTACTGGTAACATTTCAGGAACTGGTACTCTAACACTACCAACTGTTACAGTTACAGGTAGCACTATAGCAGGTACAGTTGCAAATACTGATTTACAATTAACTGCTAACGGTACTGGAAAAGTTTTAATACCAAGCAATAATGTTCAGATAAACCAGAATTTAAGTGTTGGAGGCAACTTTGAAGTAAGCGGAACAACCACATTAGGTGCTGTGGGCATTACCGGAACATTAACTCAAACAGGTAACTTTACACAAACTGGTAATTTTACAACCAGCGGCGACCTTACCATCAACGGAAATTTGGTAACATCCACAGGATCGCTAGTAATTCCAAATATTACAATCAGCGGAAGCACTGTTACTACTAATGTAACTAACTTGGATTTAAATCTAATAGGCAACGGAACTGGTAGTGTTAATGTAGAAGACTTATCTTTTAATACTAACACTATAACAAGTATTGGTGCTAACGCAAATATATACTTACAACCACAATCAACTGGTAGTGTAGTAATTAACGGCACCGGCGCACTAAAAATACCAGTAGGATCAACTGGCCAACAACCCGGAACTCCTGCCAACGGAATGGTCCGTTATAATACTACAAAATCTAGATACGAAGGCTACAGCAACGGATATTGGCAAAATCTAGCAGGAGTAGAAAGTATTAACGGTAATACTCGAATTACTCCAGAATCTGCCCCAGGTGCAGGCGACAATGTCATTAGATTCTATGCAAATAATGTTAATACTGCATATATTGATAGCGATAAACTTTACACAAATGATTTCCAAACAAGTGGAATAGATATAAGTAACAATACAATTAGTGCTGTTAGCACTAATACAGATCTTAATTTGACTACTTCGGGCACCGGGGGAGTACAAACAGGAAATTTAAATATACGTAACAATTCAATCACTAACACTGTGGTTGATGCTGTTACAGAATTTGTACAAACAGGAACAGGATATGTAAAATTTGCAGGTACACGAGGTTTTGTAATACCAGCAGGAGATAATGCAAACAGACCGCTAGCGCCAGTAGTTGGCATGATGCGATTCAATACTTATTACGCTTTCATGGAAATATATGATGGCGCAAATTGGGTCAATATTGCAGGATCGTCAACTGGTATTAGTCTTGCACAAGCAACTGACCTTGGTATTGTTTCAGCACTAATATACGGATAAAATTATGGCATCATTTTTTAGAAACTCATTACTATCTGGAGTCGGAACAGTTGAAAAACAATTTGTTAATATTTCAACCGCCTCTAGAGCTACACTTATTGGACTAAGTTTAACCAATACAACTAGCGATGTTGTACTGGCTAGTATTAGAGTATCAAATAATACTGTTACAACAACATATACATCAGCAGGCAGTTCAGGAACAACATTAGTTGTAGCGTCTACTACTAGTGTGGTCCCAGGAATGACTATTACAACTACTGGTTTTGCAGCAGGAACAACCGTAGTATCTGTTACAAATGCTACAACAGTTATTCTTAGTGCCGGCCCTAATGGTAGTCCAGTTAACGGTCAATCAGTTACATTTAACAGTATCAGCGCCTACTATATTAGAAATGTTATAGTACCCCCTAACCAAAGTTTAAGGGTAATCAATGGCGGTGAAAAATTAGTGTTGGCCGGCGATATGTCGGTATTCATTCAATCTAGTTCAGTTGCTAGTTTAGATTTGATTGCTAGCTATGTTGAAATTATATAAGGAATAAATGTATGAGTTATCTTGGAGATATAGGTGTAGCAGATTTATTAGGCGAAGGAAATGCCAGATTTTTCTACGGCTTGCGCAGAGAAGATGATGGTACTTTGTTGTTTACTAAAGTTGACCAAATAGCATCTTCTGCTAGCATTTCGATAAACGTAGCGGGATCAAACGGAAATAATTTTGAAAATTTTGAATATGGTGTTGATTTTTTTGACGGCCGTTTAGCAACAGATCACAGCAGACCTTATACAAATTTATACTTTGATCAATATCGATGGGATAATAAAAATTCGTATTACTATATAGATAGTCAAGGAAACTTAGTGGTTAGGATTAATTCAACTTATGTATATACAACCGAACAAATTGTTAGTGCAATATAATAGGATATAAAAATGTCATCAGAATTTAAAATTGGAAGATTAAGATTTAATTGGAAAGGAGCATGGGCTTCAACTATTGTCTATAGTAGAGACGATGTTATTGGATATCAGGGAAAAACATACGTTTGTTTAATACCGCATACGTCCAGCAACAATTTTTCTAACGATCTTAATTTTGTTACTCCAGAAGGAGCAAATACTCCTTATTGGAATCTAGTTATACCTGGTAAAAAATTCCTTGGATCATGGCAAACTAATCAATTATATAGTTTAGATAACATTGTTATACAAGGCGGCGTAGTATATTCAGCAAATACAGCACACACCAGCGGAGAATTTAATAGTCAAGCATCTTATTGGACTCAAAATACAGAATTTGCAGACTGGATTTCTACCGGTTGGCAAGTGAGTACTCCATATAAAAAGAATCAAATTATAAGATATGGAGGAATTGTTTATAAATGTATAACAGCCCATACTAGTGCTGTTAGTACTTTACTTGGATTAGAACAAGATCAAAATAAATGGGCTATTGTAGACAAGAGTATTGACTATAAGGGAACTTGGTCATCAGGTGTGCGCTATAAATTAAATGATCTAGTGAAGAACGGTCCAGATCTATGGATAGCAATTGATGGTCACTTGTCGACAACAGTATTTGATCAAACCAAGTGGTCACTATGGATGCCAGGATTTCAGTTTTCTGGACAGTGGTCTAGCGGAACAATATATCAACCAGGCGCAACGGTTTTATATGGCGGATATTCATACACTAGTATTACATCAAATAACACCAACAACACGCCTTCAACTGACGCAGCTAATTGGGCATTATTAAATAAAGGATTTAATTTCCGTCAAGAATGGACAGCTTCTAATTCTTATAAAGTAGGAGATGTAATTACTAGACACGGCATAACATTTAGCGCAATAGCAGATAATTCAAGCCAAGATCCTACCAGTATAACTTTAACTAAAACTTATACAGCAAGCGGCAGTTCAGGAACTACTTTAAAACTTTCTAGTACTACTGGAATTCAAGTAGGTATGAATATTATAGGACCAACTTTCAGTGCAGGACAATCTGTTGTTTCAGTTGTTGATAGTACTACTGTGCAAATAAGTCAAGCACCTAATACTACGCCAACCAATGGAGACACTTTTACACTAGTTGGCGTAAATTATATAAGTTGGAAAATTTTAACACCTGGAACATTTTGGACTAAAACTTGGACGTTGGGCCAGCAATATATTGTTGGTGATATTGTAGTCTGGAAAAACGGAACGTATGTATGTGTACAAAATAATACAGGAACATATTTTCCAACTAGTACATTGACAAGTGTTAGCACACGACCTGATACGGATTTAAATAATGCATACTGGGTATTTTTTATCCCCCACGCAAGACAAAACGCACTTACAACTATTGGCGATATTGAAACATTTAGCAACGGACAGTATACTGCTATACCAATTGGATCTACTCAATTAATACTACGTAATACAAACAATTTACCAACTTGGTCTTCTATTAACATAGTTCCGTCTGTATACTACGTATCAAGTTCTACTGGTATTGATAGATCGGACTACGGAGTATCTTGGGATCAGCCATGGAAAACTATTAGATACGCTTGTAATTATATTGGTGATGGCAAACTGTATCCTAATCTTAGAATTAATTTAACTACAAATAAATCTTGGATTCTTGCAGAACTAGTTGCATGGGTAATTTATCAGAAAGCAAACAATCTTAACGGATTTACATCTGCGTACTCGTTTGACCAAACTAAAACAAAAAGAGACGCTGGTTATATTATAGATGCAATTGTATATGATCTTACACGTAACGGAAATAGCCAAATAGTAGCAGCTACTCTTGCTTATTTTCAGTATGGTAGTACCTCACAGTTTTATAATAACGAAGTAAAAGTAGATGTTCCATACTATCTTCCAATACTTAATCAACTAAAGTCACTAATATTAAGTGGTAGTTCTGGCGGCAACACCAGCACATTATATCAAACAGCAATTGTAATTAAACAAGTAGCAAACGTAGAAATAGATTACACAGATAAAGTTAATGCTCTTTTTAGTATATTAACTACTGCATTAACAACAGCTAGTACGCTAGCAGTGCCAGCACCTAATAGCGGACTAACTGCTACAATTTTTGTAAAAACAGGCGACTATCCTGAGACATTACCTATTGTAATACCAGAAAACGTAGCAGTCAACGGCGACGAGTTACGCGGTGTAACAGTTCGTCCAGCTATTTCTTATAAAGAAAATTGTACAGCATCAAGCTCTGTAACAAATTTATTTACAGTTAATTCTACAGTAGGACTCTCAAATCAAACTCCAGTTCAATTTGTAGACGATGATATAAACACTGCTATTTTGTTTACAACATTTGGCGGCGTATCAACTGGAACAAAATATTATGTAGTAGGTTCAACTATAACATCAACTGGGTTTAGCGTTACAAGTTGTACTGGTACATACGTTTCAGTGGCTTCGGTAGGAGTTTCTACTACTGGATCTGGAGCAACTTTTTCAGTGTCGCCTACGGAAACAGGTTCTTATAATGTTACGTTAACAAATCCTGGAACTGGATATACCCCAGGAGATACTTTAAAAATATTAGGATTAAACTTAGGCACAACAACTCTTACCAGTGCAGGAAAATTTGTAACAGGCGTAAGTTATACTATTGCTACTGTTGGCACAACTGATTATACTTTAATTGGCGCTTCAGCTAATTCAGTTGGTGCGATATTTACTGCTACCGGCATAGGAAGCGGAACCGGCACTGCTAATTTTAATACTAACGACATTTCTATGGTAGTTACTGGAATATCAGGATCATCACCAACAGGACCAATTACAACATTTGCAAAAACTGGAACTTGTATTTTAAAATTGACTACCGGATCAGGTCTAGTATCAAACAGCACACAAATGCTAGTACTTGGCGGTGATTGTTTAAACGACATGTTCCGTTTACGCAACGGTTCTGGCTTACGTAACTTAACTGTTACCGGATTGAAAGGTACATTAACACCACAAGACGAATATTCTATTCAACGTCCAACGGGCGGTGCTTACGCATGTCTAGATCCTGGTACAGGTCCCGATGATACCACTGCTTGGATTTTTAGAAGAAGTCCTTATATTCAAAACGTAACAGCATTTGGTGATGGCGCAGTTGGTTTAAAAATTGACGGTACATTACACAACGGTGGAAATAAGTCGTTAGTATGTAACGACTTTACTCACATACTTAGTGACGGCATTGGCATTTGGTGCACTGGTCCTGGAGCGTTGACTGAAGCAGTATCAGTATTCTCATATTATGGATACTGCGGATATTTTGCTGAAAACGGCGGACGAATTCGTGCTACCAACGGAAATACTAGTTATGGAACTTACGGGGTTATTGCCTTGGGATATGACAGTACAGAAACTCCAACAAGTGGTATTGTATACAATCAATCTAGTCAAGTACAAGCAACAGTTCAGAGTGCATTTGGATCAGATAGCAGATTACTAAGATTAACTTTTTCAAATTCAGGATCAAACTATTATACAACCACTACTAATTTTTTAAAATATTCTAATAATTTCTTAGGAGCATCGTGGACATCTGATGGAAATTTAGGATTTAGTAAGAATACAATCGCACCTAGCGGTTTAACAGAAGCTTGGACATTAACGTCAAACTCTACAACTCCATCAACAGGATATGTTTATCAAAACATATCAATACCTGCTGCCGGTGCAACGTATACTAACATAGCAGGTATTACACTGCAAGGTGGTGGATCTGGAGCAACATTTGATGTTACCGTGACTAGTACATCTTATGTAGTTACAGTTAACGGCGGTGGTACTCAATACGCAGCTGGTAATCAAATTAAGATTTTAGGTAGTCAACTTGGTGGTGTAGATAATGATAACGACTGTACAATTACAGCATTTAGTTTGTCTGGTAGTGCGTTATTATCAGTAACTTCAGTTGGCACAGTACCGGTAGGTAGTGCATTTTATTATACAACAAGCGTACATGTTAAACGAGGAACAGCAACTAACATTGATATACAGGCAATTTACTCAGGATCAAGTTCCAGAACAAGTGCAATCAATTACAACTTTTTAACCGGTGTTGTGACTTCGTATAACGAGAATGGCGGGCTAATACCTACTCAATACGGGGTGAAAAATTTAGAAATATCAGCAACTTCCTCTACTGCTGGATGGTATAGATTATGGTTTGCTAGCTACGATACTACCGGACTAAACACACAACTACAAGTTAGAGTGTACTCGTCTAGTGTTACTCCGACAGCAGGGCAATATAGTTATGTTTACGGCGGCCAGGTAGAAATTTCACCAACTTTGTATACACCTAGCTTTTATCTAGAAGTCGCTGCTACAGATCAATTTACTGCTTATGCTAATTTTAATATAAGCGGATCTGGAACTGGAGTAAATGCTATTGGTGAAGAAAGTAGAAGCTCTGGTATATTTCAATCAAGAGTTACTACTGACGGAAACGGCTTTACTGGCGGCACAGGCTACTTAACTGCTTCCAACAATGCCCAATCTGGTAATCCGCACTACATACAACTAGCACAGTCTGATACAAATACTAATAGTAATTACACAGGTATGCGTGTGTTTATTAATAGTGGAACTGGCGCTGGGCAATATGCATATATTTCTTACTATAATTCGTCAACAAAAAATGCATATATTTTAAAAGAATCATTTACTTCTTTACCAGTAACAGCAACTACTACTGGTACTAATTTGTTTACATTAGGAACTAATATTTCAACCAAAACATTATATTTGGGACAGATAGTACAGTTCATTCCTACATATTATTCAACAACAGTTTCTTCCACTAATTTATCAACCCTTTCAGTTACGGCGTCAACTGGTGGCTCAACCAACACACTTACTATATCAAGTAACGCTCTATTGAAGATTAATACCGCAGTTACATTTACAACAAGCGGGATAAACGCAACAACATTTGGTGGAGTATCTGTTGGATTTACATACTATGTGTTTGCATTAGTCGGTTCAACCGGTATAAAACTTAGTGCTCAAATTTTTGGAACTGAGTTGCCTTTGAATACCGGAACTGGAAATATGGTTATGAATTTTAGTTCTGAGAATAGCTATATTCAAGCTTCTACAAGCAACATGGTTGCTAATTATCCAATTCAATTTACTGGAACAGCATTAGGTGGTCTAACTGTAGGAACAACTTACTATATAAACAGTATTGTTGATGTTGGTAATTTTACCATCTCAGCTACTATTGTCAACATAACTGTTACAGCAACAGCAAATAATGCTGGCGGAAATTGGTTAACTACATCAAGTACTTCAGGATTGACTCCGTTAAATCCAATTATATTCTCTGCTACAACAACAGGAACAATAGTTGAAGGCACGCAATACTTTATTAGTAAGATAAATCCAGCAAACACTACCCAGTTTAAAATTGCAAGTAGCCAACTAGTATTAACTGCTACAGAAACATCTTTTGGATCAAACTTGATTGCCACCAGTTCAACAGTAGCGTTTGTTACAGATAATCCAATCATATTCACAGGAATAACATTTGGAAATATTGTTGCAGAACAAGTTTATTACATACTTGCAAGTAATGCAAACGGTACAAATACTGCGTTTACAATCAGTTTAACACCTGGCGGAAACGCAGTAGGATTACAAAACGGCACAGGATCAATGACGTTTAGAACATGTCCTGCACCATTTTCAACATCCGGCTCTTCAGGAGCATCGATGCCAGGAACAACTACAGGACCTAAAAAGTCAGTAACACTAGGTGTAGGAGCCATGAACGGTACGTTTTCAACTAATCTGTTTGGCGGACCTACGATTGGAACCGATTATGCTATTAGCAGTATTGATTCTGTAAACAGACAGTTTAAACTAACTTCGTATCCTGGAGGTGTAGAACTTGGGTTAACTACTAAAACAGGATCAATGAATCTTGCAGAAGTTGGTTGGGATCATGTAAACATAGGAACTCGCCCAGCAACCATATTAGACAGTTCGACTACGTATTTTATAGAACCAAAACTTACTTTTTCTGAACCAGAGTTTACACAAACTTCAGCAAATGCTGTAGTAGCATTGTCTAACGGAAATTGGAAAGACATGGCCTATGGAAATAATTATTGGATAGCTATACCAGATGCCGGAAATAAAGGATCAAGATCAATAAACGGATCTGACTGGACTTCAGTTACTTTACCAGATTCGTTAAGCTGGACTTCTATTGCTTACGGTGCCGGACGATGGATCGCGGTAAATTCTGTAGTAACTGCCGGAACAAGTATAGCAGCAGTGTCAAAATCAGACGGGTTAGGTTGGAGAACTTATGCACTGCCAAGCAATACAACTTGGAAATCTATTGTATACGGTAATGGAAGATTTGTTGTATTAGCTAGTGATTCTTCTAGTTCAGCATATAGTACTAATTACGGTGTTACGTGGACTGCATCAACTTTGCCTATGTCAATCAGTTGGCAAAAACTAGCATACGGAAATGGAATTTTTGCGGCAATATCGTCAGTAGGAAACACTGCTGGGGTTGGCAGTATTTCTGGAAATGGTACTACTGTAACAATAACTTACACCATTGAAGTTGATCCTGTATCTGGCCCTATCACGAGAACTGTTAATCCTTATGTTATAGGACAACAAATTGTAGTTAGTGGTTGTAGTGTTGCTAACTACAACGGAACATTTACAGTAACAGCAGTATCAACTACAACTGTAAGTTTTACAAGTGCAGTAACAACTAGTGGTAATACTGGCGGCACTATTGTAGGTAATAGTGTAGTAGCATATAGTACGAATGGCGTAAGTTGGGCAGCAAGTTCCTTGCCGTCAAGCTCTACATGGTCTGACATAGCTTTTGGTTCCGGCCAATTTATGGCTGTATCAACCAGTTCAACAAAAGCAGCATATTCGTTTAACGGACAAACTTGGTATAGTTCTAACGACTCGCTTGTTGGCGACAAGTTAGCATATGGCCAAGGATTATTTTTAGCAGTTACCTCAGGTAGCACTCAAGCATATAGTTCAGAAGGTGGTTCAAATTGGACTAGTAGAACTATAACTGCTAGTAATGTTGGTGCTATAGCTTTTGGTTATGCAAAAACTACATATGATGGATATTTTTCTATTCTTGCTGGAACATCTTTAGGAAGCGTTATTATAGCTGGATGTAGAGCAAAAGGTAGACCAGCTGTTACATCTGGCATAATTACATCAGTAAATATGATAGAATCGGGATCAGGATATACAAATTTACTTAATGCTCCGTTGTTGACTGTTACAGATCCAAATGTAACCATTAATGCACTGGTTAATAATAGACGTAGTAACGGAGTATTAGGAAATCCAACATTTATTAATCGAGGTAACGGTTACAACAGCAATTCAACAACTGTAACTATTACAGGAAATGGTTTTGCAGATCAGTATCAGACAGGGTTACAAATTATTTTAAATAATCTAACAAGATTACCAAGCCCGGGTGACAACTTGACTATTGCTGGCGTTGAACAGATTTTTAAAGTTACCAGTGCATATAGCGTGTTTAATACAGCAGTTCCTAATTTGCAAGCCAACGTGAGCGTAAGCCCGGATATTTCAGTTGCAAATTCTACCGCAAACGGTACGGTAGTGTCTATAAGAAGCAAATATAGTCAAGCTCGATTAACTGGACATGACTTTTTAAATATTGGCTACGGAGATTTTATCAACAGTAACTATCCCGGATTCCCAGTAGATGGATATGTTGCACAACAGGAAGACCAGTCAGTTGAAGCAAATTATGGAAGGGTATTCTTTACAAGTACTGACCAAGACGGTAATTTTAAAGTTGGTAATTTATTTGGAGTTCAACAGGCAACTGGTATTGTAACATTAAGCGCAAGCCAATTTGGACTAAGCGGACTAGAAACATTGAGTCTTGGCGGTATTAGTGTAGGAGGAAACTCTACAATTATTACACAATTTAGTACAGATGCTGCATTTACTCAAAATAGTGATTCAGTTATTCCAACACAAAAAGCAATTAAGGCTTATATTAGTGGTAGATTAAGTCAGGGTGGTTCTAATACGTACACCGGACAGCTAACAGCAGGTTCAACTGTTGTGGGTAGTCCAAACTTAATAAGATCAAGTATACCAAACGGTACTGTAGGCTCGGTGATTAAAATGACGAGTAAAATTAATTTTACTGGACAATTTGCGGCGGTAGATGGAAATATAGTGGCGCTTGACTTCTTTAAGCGGTCATGGAATAAACGTTAATACTAACATATTCAATTAACATAAATAGTATAAGAGGAAGATTAAAATGGCAGAATTTAGATTAGGTAGAATAAAATTTGTATACCAAGGTCCTTGGACACAAAATAACGTGTACGTAGTTGACGATGTGGTAAGTATTGGCGGCAAAGCATATATTTGCGTAGTAAGCCATACTTCTACTAATTCGCCAACTGGGTTTACCACAGATTTAGCTTTTGTGCCTAGTAAGTGGAATATATTATCTGACGGGTCATCTTGGCTTGGCAACTGGTTGAATAATACATACTATAATCCAGGCGATCAAGTACTTTACGGCGGTGTTGTTTATCAAGCAATTACCGCACATACTAGTGTTGCTACTAATGCACCATTAACAGTAACAGGTGCAACTGGAACAGGTTCTGTAGTTACTATTACTTTTGCTAGTCAACCAGTTCAACCATTTTTAATTGGCTCTAGCATTACAGTTGCAGGTATCACTACTACTGCTAGCGGATATAATGCTACTGCTACAGTTACAGCTTGTACTCTTAATAGCGTAAGTTATGCAAATGCTACCAATACAGCATATACAAGTGGCGGTACTATTGTTGGTACATTACAAACAGGATTAGAAGCAGATCAGAATAAATGGACTGCGTTTGCATCAAATTTTAATTGGGTTGGTGCATGGACAACTAACACACGCTACAAAGTTAGAGATCTAGTAACCTACGGCGGATATGTATACATAGTTAATACTGCACACGTATCGGCAAATACTACCACACTGGGATTAGAAGCAGACCAATACGCTTGGGATATATTTAACTCAGGTATAATTTATAGAGATCAGTGGAGTGCATCTAGTGTAAGATATCGTGTAAATGACGTTGTAACTTACGGTGCAGATCTATGGATTTGTACAGCACAGCATACTTCATCTACTACATTCGATGAAGCTAAATTTTCAGTATTTGTTAACGGATTCCAGTTTGAAAATAGTTGGAGCACTTCGACCGTATATCAGCTTGGAGATATGGTAACTTACGGCGGCTATACTTACACTGCTATACAAAATAACACAGGGCGAGTTCCAAGTACAGCAACAGCTTACTGGCAACCTTTCACTACAGGTATGACATTTCAAGGAGATTGGAATTCATCTACTGCTTATAAAATTGGAAGTGTTGTACGAGTAGGCGGATACACTTATCTTGCTGCATTAGATAACTCTGTTCAACTAGTACAACCTTCGGCAACTCTTGCGTCTACTAATCCAACAAGACCTAATCAGATTGAATTGCCATCTATTGCAACAACAGCCGCATCAGCTACTGGCGGAACAGCAACTATTACATTTACACAAACACTAGCTGGAAATATGTTTGCTGTAGGTCAACAAATAGTTGTTGCTGGCGTTACTCCTATAGTATTCAACGGCACATGGACTGTCACGGGTTACAGCTCTGGTAGTGTACAATTTGCATTAACTGGAACATACGGTCCTCAAACAGTTGCAGGTACTGTATCAGGAACAACAGCAGGACTAGTGACAGGTTTACCTGTTACTTTTAGCGGCTCAACACTTGGCGGAATACAAATTGGTACAACTTATTATGTAAATACCATTCCGGATTCGACACATTTTACCATAGCTTCAAGCGCAGCAAATGTAGGTGTTACTCCAGTTACTTTAACTGCCGCCACATCAAATTCAGCTGGTAATGGTATAACAGTAACTACAAATCCAAAACCACCATTTACTACCTACTGGAGTCAGTTAAACTCAGGATTACGTTGGAATCCAACAGTTAATACATATAGTGCAGTATCCGGTACTAACATAGTAGGCACCGGAACTGGCGCAACTTTTAATATAGTTGCAAAAAATACAGTATATACAGTAACAGTTGCAGGCGGCGGAACAGGTTATGCATCTACTAATACAATTAAAGTATTAGGCAGTAGTCTTGGAGGCATCAGCCCAGCAAACGATCTAACTATCACTATTAACTCAGTTTCGGGAGGAGTAATCCAAGCGGGGGGAGTGAGTGTATCTGGTATTTCTGCATCTTGGGCTTCTGGAGTAACATACGTAGCAGGTGATGTAGTAACTTGGGGTATAAGTAGTTTTATTTCAATACTAGCACACGTAGCAGAGACAGGCAATCGTCCTGACAACGATAGTAACGGAACATATTGGAACTTATTAGCTAGCGGCGCTGAATCAGCAGTGTTAACTACTACTGGAGATATGTTTTATTATGGTGCAAACGGACCAACCCGACTACCAATAGGAACAGACGGTCAAGTATTGCGAGTAGTTTCTAACCAACCAGCTTGGCAATACTACGGACAAATTAATAATATAGTGTATGTTTCTCCTACCGGCATTGATACGACTGATGGTAGCCAAGGAACTACAATAGATAAACCATGGTTAACAATTCGATATGCATGTAAACAAGTTGAAGATGGATATTTAAATCCAAATACTAAAAAACTTCTTACTTTAAACAAACAATTCATAATTAAAGAAGTATCAAATTATGTAACTTACAAATACCAAGCATCTATAACAGGTACATCTTCAAATTCGTTTACAACAACCGATACTAGTGGTTTGAATGTAGGAATGCCAGTAACATTCACATACCAACTTGGGGGCCTACAACTTAGTAGCGCATCTATTAGCAGCTCAACAGTGTACTACGTACGATCTATAGTTGAAAATACTAGTTTTACTTTGGCAAGCACTTATGGCGGCACTGCATTGGCGGCATCGGGTAGTGGTCCAGCAGTAATAAAATATTATACTTCGCTACCAACAGAAATTGAAAGAGATGCAGAGTACGCTCTAGAAGGATTGATCTTTGATATCAGTCATGGCGGTACCTTAAAAACAACAACAAATACTCTAGCATATTTTAATTCAAGTAATGTTTACGGAACTGCTGGTAATAGTTTTGTAAACACTGCTGTAAAACAACAAATTACACAGTTTATTGGCGCTCACACTTATTTAAAAACTGTAATAGGACATGTTTTAGCAAAAACAACGCCGGCAAATAATTACCAAGTATTAAATGGCGTTAGCGCAGGCGTGCGTGGAATTCAAAATACCGATGCATCGGTGACAGTAGAAAGTGGGATGGCCGCTGCTGTTACTAGTTTAGCTTCGATAATTAGTAATGCGTTAACATTGGGTTATACTACACAAGTACCTGCCGTAATAAATCCACAAACAACAATTAGTGTAAAAACTGGAACATTTAACGAAATACTTCCTATAGTGTTGCCATCTTATACTGCAATTGTTGGCGACGAATTACGTAGTACTGTAATTCAACCAGCGAAAGCTATTGCTAATCTAGTTAACGATAAACCAAAATCTATCAATTCATTAAAACGAATAAAAGCAATTTTACCTAATTTATTGACTAACCAAACAGTAACAGTAACTAGCTCAGGTCCAACACCAAATACTAAATCACAAGTTACAAGTCTTCCTGTAGGATCAGTAGGTAGTACTTTAGCAATTTCTAGAGTAACTGAAAATTGTGATTTAATGTATGATATAATCAACAACGGAATTAGTAGTGTTCCTGGTATTCCACCTAGCACAGTATTAACCGTTAACGGTGCTTCGGGTACAGGATCAATAGCCACATTAACATTCGCTAGTCAAACAAGTAACCCTTATCAAGTTGGTCAAAATATTTGGGTATATGGCATCAGCCCAGCTGGATATAATGGATATTTCACAGTTACAGCAAGTACTAGAACATCCGTAAGTTTTGCCAGTTCTACAACAACTGCATTTGTAAGTAATGGAACTGTTTCATCTTTAGCTCAACAATTTAAACTGCCAACTGTTCCTGACTACAATGTTAGTGGAGGAATATTACCAGGTTACGGTGATGCTCTTGGACAACTAATACAAAACTATCAATTTATTAAAGATGAAATTTCAGCGTATCTAAGCACAAACTATAATGCAGTATGGACTGCACTCGGCGCCGGCGGCCAAGTTAGTTGCCAACGTGATGTGGGCTATTTGTTAGATGCATTGCAATTTGATATGTCTTACGGTGGTAATGTACAGAGTTTAATAGTAGGAGCTTCATATTACAGTAACTATCTATTAACTATAGCCGCAACAGAAAAAGCAGCCACAATAGCCGCCTACACTAGATTAAAATCTGTAGTAAGTGACATAATTACAAAAACTTCAGTAACAGCAAGCTCTGGTAATTCTACAAGTCAAGTTACAACAGGCACAGCTGGTTCAGCTGGTGCCGCAACATTTGCACAAGCTCGTGTACAAGATACTATTGATTGGATAACAAACGGATATGCTCCAACTGCATTATATCCTGCAACAACTGCATCATCAAGTTTACAAGTTGCTTATACTGCTTTAACAACTGCTAAAGCAGAAATTCAATCAGATACTGTGGTTTACGTTAAGAAATTCTATCAATCACTAAACTTTAATTCAGCAACATGTAGTAGAGATACTGGACTAATTGTTGATGCTCTTGCATACGATCTCGTGTTTGGGTCAAACTTATGTTCTATTACAGTTGGACGTTCATATAATAGAGCTATTGCGTCTGTAACTGTAGTAAGGACCAATCAATTAGCGGCAGAATTAGATGCTATAGCATTTATCAAATATAAAGCTAGACACATTGCAGGTAGCGGTAGTGTGGCCCAGACCATGAACGCAATTGATGATGTGATTGCGTTTATCAACGGCGGTAGTGTACCAGAAAGATTTACATTGCCTAGTGGTGCAACCGGTACAAATTATCAAAATGCTGGTAAACTTCTTTTCAGAAATAAAGCATTTATACAAGCTGAAATTTCAGCATATTTGGCTGCAAACTATAGTTCAGTTTGGACAGATATTGTACAGGAAACTTGTATAAGAGACGTGGGCTATATCATAGATGCCTTAAGATACGATCTTACTTATGGCGGAAATTGGGCTACTTTAAAAGCTGGTAAGGCCTACTACAGTTATGTTACGGGTTCTGAACTAATTGGCAGCTACGAGCAAACGGCAACACTAGCAGCCATGACACAGTTAAGCACTCTTGCTCAACTAGTTATTAACAATACCGGAACCTATACACAGTTACAAACAACTGTGCCTAGAGAATTTGGTGTACTATCATCTGCTACTCAAGTTACAGCAGTAGCGGCTCTAGTTACACTTATTAGCGATATCATTACTAATGGTAATGCGCCACTTACATCAATTGGAACTGGCGTAACCATTACAACTGTTGCATCAAATGTGTTCACAACTAGTGCTAATCACGGACTTACTGCAAATGATGCAGTTATTATTCCAGGATCGGCAACTGGAAGTATTTCTGGGATAACATTTACCGCGGCAAGTGCAGTTGTTGGTAAATTCTCAGTAGGTCAACGACTATCAGGCACTGGTATAAGTGAAGGTACTTATATTACAGCACTAGGCACAGGATCTGGCGGTGTTGGTACTTATATAATAAACAAGAGTCAAACAGTATCTTCAACAACAATTACTGGTGTAGGCATTCCGTATTATGTATTGACTACTCCGCTAGCAACTACATTCACTGTGTCGGCAAGTTTTAACGGTTCTCAGTTAACAGGATTTACTAACGGATCTAGTTTAACAGTAGCAACAGAAATTATTAAAAATCCTAACATTAGCAATGCAACTACTGCAACTCTTAGCTCACAAAGTACACTAAGTGCCGCAAGAACTACAATTTCTACTAATGTAATATCATACATTTCAACAACTTATCCGGACTTTACTTATAATCAAGCATTATGTTTTAGAGATATTGGATATGTTTTAGATGCAGTTGGATACGACATGATGCTAGGTAGCGATTTTCAAATTGTAAAATCTGCAATGAGTTATTATCAAGCGCAAGCTGGTGTTGTCACAGCCGCACAAAAAACACAAACATTAGCGGCATTTAACTATCTAGCCACACTTATTGCAACGGCGTTATATACAACACCAACACAAGCCGCACTTGCTCAAGCAAGTATGACTAAATTTATAGCAATATTAACTAATGGCATAGGTATTACACCAGATGTACACGGATCAATTACATATAATAATGCAATTGGTACCATTAGAGGGTCTGAAATACTACGTGCAAATGCTAATTTCTTAGCGTACGAAGCCATTGCTTATACAAACGTAACTTACGGTGGAACAGCAACTAAAACAGAACAAACGACAGCTTCTGCAACTGGAGGAACTATCGCAGGATATGCTTTCTCAGCTGGTGGAACTGTAACAGGTACATTTACTATAGGTATGGTATTATCTGGGTCAGGAATTACTCCAGGAACATATATTACTGCGTCTACTAGTGCTACGGCATTCACAGTAAATACCTATCAAACAGTATCGTCAACAACAATTACTGGAACAAATAATGTAATTACTGTTGGATCTTCTCATAGGCTTTCTGTTGGAGATCCTGTACAGTTTACTAGTGCCATATATGTTAGCAGAACTATAACAGTAGCTAACAGTAATATTACTGGAAACAATTTATCAGTTAATTCAACTACTAATTTAGTAGTTGGAATGAAAATAACAATTGCTGGAACTGCTATTGGAACTCTAACAGCAGGCGACTATTTCATACAATCAGTTAACAGTGGAGCTTCAACTATAACAGTATCATCTTCATATGGAGGAAGTGCTGTAGTTCTAGGATCAAGCGTATCTGGTACTATGACGTTTAATAGTGTTACTCAAAGTGGATCTTTTGGTGAACTAGTATTGAATAGGCAATACTTTGTACTAGCCGTGCCAAGCACAACAACCCTAGTACTTACATCTACTCAATACAGTACTACACCAGTAACGGTATCAACTGGTAACGGCTCTATGACATTACAGTATTACTATAATACAGAAAAATGTATTAGAGATACAACAGAATTTGTCAATGCATTTGTTTATGATTTAAACTATAATAGTAATTACAAAGCATTAAGAGCAGCCACATTGTATAATAATGCAGTGTCAGGTTCTATCTCAGAAAACATGTTCTTGGTAAGAAACGGTACTGGTATTCGAAATTGTACTATGACAGGATTAACTGGTTATCTAAGCAATGCAAATGCCTACGGTACAAAACGTCCTACCGCTGGTGCGTATGCTAGTTTAGACCCAGGCTTCGGTCCTAATGACACTAATGTGTGGATTAATACACGTAGTTGCTATACACAAAACTGTACAATGTTTGGTTATGCTTGTGTAGGAGCAAAAGTTGACGGTGCATTACATGCTGGCGGAAATCGTTCTATGGTTGCTAACGACTATACAACTATTATCGGTGACGGTATTGGATACTGGGTAACTGGTTCTAACGCTGTGGCAGAACTTGTTTCAGTGTTTAACTACTACGGATATGCTGGGTACTTGGCAGAATTTGGTGCTCGTATACGTGCTACCAACGGTAACAGTTCTTATGGTACATACGGTACTATCGCTGAAGGCGTTGACACTTACGAAGAACCAATTACAGCTACTTTAAATAATAGATATTTCCAAGGCTATATTACCAACGTAGTTACAGATGCAACAAACCAAATTTTAAGATTTGAATATAACAATGCTGGGCAGAACTATACCAATACTACACACAGTATAAGTGGTAGTGGATATAGTGCTGTAGCAATTGCAGACGAATTCCGAGACAGTAGTGTATTTCAAACTCGTTTGATAGACTTAAATGATGGATTAGGCAAAGGCGGTACAAGTTATGTGACTGCCAGCAACGTTGCACAAACTGGTGATGCTGTTAGCATTACTGTGGCGGCTACTGATACAGCACTGTCTAGTGCCTATGTTGGTATGCGTGTTCAGTTAACCGCTGGTACTGGTGTTGGACAGTATGCTAATATTATATCTTACAACAACGGAAGTAAAATTGCATTAGTAAATAAAGACAGCTTTACTAGTTTAACAGTCACAGCTACAACAGCGTCTAGTGATTTATTAACAGTAGCAAGTACTGCAACTTTATACGCTAACATGCCAATATATCTTGGTTCATCAATAACAGGTGGGCCAAGCGCAAACACATTGTATTATGTAAAAACTATTTCTAATGCTACACAATTTACAATTAGCACATCAAGTGGCGGAACAGCATTTGATATCACATCGGATCAGTCAGCACAAACTGTTGCTTTGTATGCGGCAGGTTGGGATCATGTAATTCCAGGTACCGCAATTGTGGGTGCGTTAGACTTAACAACTGGTTATATAATTGAACCAAGAATAAGCTATACTGGTCCAGGATATACTGCCACAGCAAGATCATTAATTGGCACAGCAACATGGTCAAGTATTGCATACGGTGCTGGCTACTTTGTTGCAATTGCGTCAGGGTCAAATAACAGTAGTTATAGTGTTGACGGAACTTCATTTGTTGCCGGCGGCGCTCTTCCTAATACAAACAATTGGAATAGTGTTATATATGCCGGCGGACAAGGCGCCAACGCATCAGTGATTGTGGGAGGATTAGGCGGAACTGGAGCAATTTTAACTGCTACTATTGGAACAGGATTATTAACTACACAAATTGCTAGTATCGCAGTAACTAATGGTGGTTTCAATTATACCACTGCTCCTACACTTGTAGTAACAGGCGGAGGTGGTTCAGGTTGTACTGCAACATGTACAGTAAAAGACGGTGCAATAACCACGGTAACAGTAGTAATTAGCGGTTCAGGATACAGTAGCTTGCCAACTATTTCTGTTGTAACAAGTTCAGTGACAGCAGTGACTATTGCTAACTGGGGTAAAAATTATTTTAGTACTCCTCAAGTTACAGTGAGCCAACCACAAGGACTAAGTCCGACATCATGGGCGGCCACAACAGTTGTGGCTTTAAATGCATACTTGCAGACCGCGGCTGGTAGGATCTATAGAGTAACAACCGGCGGCACTACTGGATCGGCAGCACCAACTACTGATTACACATCTGCAACAACAACTGGCATAGCAGACGGTACCGCAGTATTGTCGTATATTGCTACTCAGACTCAACTAACACCATCTTTAACAAATGCGGGTGTTAGCACACTGGCTATTACAGTACAGGGTTACGGATATACATCAGTTCCTAATGTTACTATACTAGATACAACTGCAAGATTTGTAGCAATAGCAAATGCAACTGCTACTGCTTATACCACAGTTTCTAGTGTAGCATCTGCTTGGTCAACTAGCGCATCTAGTCCAGCAGCTGGAGCACTACCAGCCGCAAACTTTGCATCGTTGGCTTATGGAAACGGAGTACTAGTAGCTGTTGGTGGTGCAGCTGGTACTGGAACAGCCGCTTCCAGCGGTGATAGCGGAACAACATGGATTACTAGAACTCCAACAGCATTGAGCGGTGGAAGCTATTCAGCAGTTACATATGGAAACGGAACATTTGTGGCCATAAACACAGGCGGAACTGTAAGTTCATACTCAACTAACGGACTTGCCTGGAGTGCAGGTGGCGCATTACCAACTTCAACTACATGGAGTGCTATTGCTTATGGTAATGGAAGATTTGTAGCGTTAGCCGCAACTGGTAGAATAGCATATAGTGTTGATAAAGCATTAAATTGGATAACAGCACCATCTGCAACAGGTGCTACAACTAGTATATTAAGTTCGTCATTCACATGGAGTGCTATCACTTACTCACAAGGATTGTTCTTTGCTATTGCAAAAACCACTGCAACATGTGCAACTAGCCCAGACGGAATAAACTGGACTATTCAAGCAATGCCATCTAGTAGCGCATGGCAAGCAATTACTGCTGGAACTATAAATTCTACAACATTAGGCCCTCAAAATTCATTCATTGCAATTAGCGCAACTAGCGGTACTGTTGCGGCTTCGATTAAAACTGGTGCAACAACTATTGGTAGAATGAAGGCCCAAACAGTTACTAAGACAATTGGTGGAATTTCTGCAACTACTAACGAAATAAATGAAGTTAGATTAATTGAACCAGGAAGTGGTTATCCTAAAGGAAATATTACAGCAACTACTGTGACAACTAATTTAATAACAGCTGACACTACTGCAAATTTAACTAATTTACAACCAATTGAATTTACTGGTTTAGATAGTTATGGTCTTGTATCAAACACAACTTATTTTGTAATAGGTTCAACAATTACAAGTACACAGTTTAAAGTTGCATCAACTGCAAGTAATGCTAGTGCAGGTACTGCTATAACGTTATCAACCGGTGCAACTTTAACCGGAGTATATCGTGCAGGACCAATTGCAACACAGTTCGATTCTAACAGAGTTAACACTGCACCGCTTCGTGTACGACTAGCAGACGGTGTATTAGCTAATCCAAGTTTTTCAAACAGAGGTGTAAACAATGCCACCGCAACTGCATCAACATTGGGTGATGGATTCGCTGATATATTCCAAGATAGTGCATACATAAACATCAGTAATATGTATAGTGTTCCAAGTGCCGGTGCAAACGTGACATTCGCATCAATTACAGGTACCTCGCAATGGTATAAACTAGTTGCTATTACAAACATATTAGGAACTGCTGGAAACTATACTGCACAGTTTCAAGTTAATCCAGCACTATCAACATTGCTAGCACCTATACACGGCACTGTAATCACTACAAGACTAAAATACAGTCAAGTTCGACTAACTGGACATGACTTCTTGTATATTGGTACTGGAAACCAAACGCAAACTAACTACCCATTTGTTGTGCCTGCCAATGCAATACAGGCAAATCAACAAAATAGCAGTGGCGGCGGACGAGTGTTCTTTACAAGTACTGACCAAGACGGTAACTTTAACGTTGGCGGATTGTTTGGAGTTCAACAGTCAACTGGTACTGCTACATTGAATGCCAGTGCATTTAACTTAGCTGGATTGCAATCCTTGCAGTTGGGTGCAGTGAGTCTTGGAGTTGGATCAGCTACAATTACACAGTTTAGTACAGACCCGTATTTTACTGCAAATAGTGATAACGTTGTGCCAACACAGAAGGCTATTAAGAGCTACATTACAGCCCAAATTGGTGGCGGATCAAGCTCACTTAACGTAAATACACTCACAGCTGGACAGTTATTATTAGCAAATAATACTATTAGTAATACAACTGGAAATCAAATTATAGTTAGTTCAAAGATGAATTTCACAGGCGGAATTGACGGAGCGCCAGTTGCTCTTGTGTTCTTTGGACAACGATAAATACTATTGGAGAATTAAA
>Ga0209191_1000502_pt1 | contig 30192 bp, 39 predicted proteins | sample S_130626_EF_Meta_FD_187320 | JGI IMG/M metagenome (GOLD analysis project Ga0209191, IMG submission 187320) | Freshwater microbial communities from Lake Simoncouche, Canada to study carbon cycling - S_130626_EF_MetaG (SPAdes) (version 2) | ecosystem: Environmental > Aquatic > Freshwater > Lake ...
AGACCTGATAAGAAACCAATCTTATCTGACTTAAGAGAGTCGGGGTCATTAGAGCAAGATGCTGATAGTGTAGCATTCGTCTGGAGACCATCATATTATGGATTGAATGATGAAGATGGTAATGCATACACTAACCACATCTTCTATCTATTTGAGAAACATAGGCAAGGTGCAACTGGTATAGTTGAGTTTAGGCATTCACCAAATATGACCAACTTTACTGATGTTGTTACTCACGATGTAGGTAGTAGTTATTTGCCCAAACCAAAAGATTTAAGACACTATGCAGACCCTGACTATGATATACCATTCTGAGTATAACAATTACCTTAACAAGCATCTTACTGAGCCGTTTGTGATGTTAGATGAAATGAATCTAAGTTATGAAGACTTTGAGGTGTTATTCAATAACTCTTACCCATTTCGCCAAATGTGGTCTATTGAATGTGATTTGACATACTATGAGATAAGAAGTGGTAAATGTGAATTTGCAAAGGTATATCATGGAAAAATACATTGTAGCAATAAACAATGTAAAACGTAATCATATAAACACTATATTTGTTGACATGGAAATAAAAAAGAAAGATAACAGAGGTGGTAAGAGGGTAGGTGCTGGTCACCCATTCAAGTATGGTGAACGAACAATTAACATCACATTTCGCATACCAACATCACACAAAGAACTAATCAAGGTAATGGTCAAGCAGTATCTTGATAAGGTTAGTGCTAACTACAAAGAATCTAAACCAACTAAATCTGAACACTATGGCTGCTGAACAAACATCAATTGAACTAATCTTCGAGAAACAAAACGAACTTAACATAGATGACTTTAATCTATGGCTTATATCTAACTACGATGAACTCAAAGCACAACATAAGGTTGAAGTAATGGGTGCTTATGAATGTGGTTTAGAAGATAGCGAAACAGAAAGGTATGCACCTAAAGCATCATTAAACTTTTATAATGAGTTTTATGGATAGTAACCTACTACTTATACCTTGTGCAATTGAATCAGTAGCTACAAGAAGAGATAAGACATTAAAGGTAGTGATAGGTACTCAAGAACTTTCTCCAGCAAAGGCTGCTGAACTATTCAACCAATGGACATCAGGTGTAGGTGTGATGGCATTCAAGGGTGAATCATTCAATTACAATGATGAAGAGTTACTCAAGTCAATCAAGATAGATGCTGAAGAAATGGGTAGTAAGACACCAAGTCAAAGGTTGAGGTCTTGCCTATATGTATTGTTTGAACGCAATCCAGAAGGCTACCAAGACTTTAATAGTTACTATGCCTCAATGATGGATAAGTTTATCGACATGGTTAAGAAACGAATTGATACATACCAACTATGAACAAGACCCATACAATAGAAGATTCAAGTGGTAATAAGTTAATTGCCTCACACAAAGATTCAATCATTAACTTATCATTGCTACTTGCTGATGGTAAGAAAAGAGCCATAGGTCAGATAGACAAAGCAACAAGGACATTAAGACTAATAAGGTCAAGGTCTAAGCATCTTATGAGAGTCAATAACTCTTATGGCATCAACTACTACCTGATTGAGAATGGTGTGACATTTGACAAAGTTGAGATAGTAGACGAACAAAGTAGGTGGTTAATACCTAAAGACTATCTTATTGAACATTGCACAACAATGAACTTTAAGGCTCAAGGTTTTGAACTACAGAAATTCATATCACTTGACAAACTAAATTCTTTTATAACTTTGTAAATTCAAATAGATACCTATGCCACTTATTCAAGGTGATACCTACGAGGTAATCAATAAGAACATTGCTAAGTTAATCAAAGAAGGGTACGAGCCAAAACAAGCAGTAGCTATAGCTTATGCAGAAGCAGAAAAATCTAAATCAAAACGAACTAAAAAATGAAAGTATCATTTGATTTTGATGGGGTACTGGAGACACCACAAGGCAAAGCACTTGCTCGTAGGAAGATTAACGAAGGAGACCAAGTATATATCATTACTGCAAGACAAGAATCAACAATGTCTAAAAGTGTTTATGATGTAGCAAAAGAGTTAGGTATACCGAGACTTCATGTATATTTTACCAATGGTAAGGATAAATGGAATACCATTAAAAGACTAGGTATAGATGTTCATTACGATAATAACCAAGAACAGATAACCAAGATTAAAGAGAATACAGATACACGAGCTGAAAAAGTAAGTTATGAATAGTCAAGAAGAACCTAATAGTGTAGGTAGACCTACTGAGTATAAAGAAATATTCAATGACCAAGTCTTTGAGATGGCTTTACTAGGTCTATCTGATGTTCAGATGTCTAATATATTTGGAGTTTCTGAGGTAACATTCAATGCATGGAAACATAAACACCCTGAATTTCTTAAGTCATTAACGCAAGGGAAAGAGAATGCTGACGGCAAAGTAGCTAAGGCAATGTATAAACGTGCATTAGGATTAACCATCATTGAAGAGGCATTGACTAAGGATGGTCAGATAGTACAACTAAGAAAAGAGTTACCACCTGATACACCAGCTGCTAAACATTGGTTAGCTAATAGACAGAGAAAGCTATGGGCAAACAATGGTGAAAGCACAATGTATACTACTGAGCCATTGATTATTATTCGAACTGAGGGAGACAAAGATGAATGAGTTTCAAACTAACCAAACGTCAAACAACTGCATACGACTTAGCAGTTAATGGTGTTAAGAAGGTAATAGTATTTGGAGGCGCAATTCGTGGTGGTAAGACGTATTGGTTACTATTAACACTATCTTCACTATGTTTACTATATCCACGTTCAAGATGGGTAATCATTCGTAAGACATTACCTGATTTAAAACGTACAACCTTTCCATCATTTAGTTCAATACTTAACGATGGGTTAAATCAATACATTAGTTCATGGAATCGTGAAACCAATGTAGTTACATTTACCAATGGTTCAGAGTTAATATTTATGGCTGAATCTTATGATGACGATAAAGAGTTAAATAGGTTCAGAGGGTTAGAGATTAATGGTGCTGGACTTGATGAGGTAAACGAACTACAAGAAGTAACATTCTATAAGGTTCAAGAACGTATTGGTAGTTGGAATAAAGCACATGGTCAACCACCCATTGTATGTTTGGCTACTTGTAACCCTGCTAACAACTGGGTTAAGTCAGTAATCTATGAAAGGTGGCGAAACAATACACTACCTGATAAGTGGTCTTACATCAACTCACGTATAACAGATAATCCATACATCAGTCAAGATTACTTAGAGTCATTGAAAGAGTTACCACCAATTCAGTATGCACGATTTGTTGAAGGTGACTGGGACGTAATGGATGAGGTAAACAATCCATTCTTATATGCTTGGGATGACGATAGACACATAGACGATTCATTAAGTATCAATCCTAACTTACCAGTATTCATATCAGTCGATTTTAATATCAACCCACTATCAGCATTAATCATCCAGCAGCACACAACTAAAGGTTGTTCAGTAGTTGGTGAGATAAACATTGACAAAGGTAGCATTGATGCATTCTGTGATTACGTTGAGAGTCTTAATGTGCCAAGAGGACTACTCAGGATAACTGGTGATGCAATGGGTAATGGTAGAAGTATCCAACAACGTGATAACTCAAGTGCTTATACCCAAATCAAAAGAAGGTTACACCTTGCAGATAGTCAGATAATCATACCAGCTAACCCTACCCACTACAATAGTCGAATAGACTGCAACAATGCACTAACAAGACTTGATGTAAAGGTTAACTCAGTTAGGTGCAAAGGATTTGTATACGATGCTAAACAAGTACAATGTAATGCAGATGGTGGTATCATAAAATCAAACAGAAAAAACCTATCTGAACGTGCAGATTTTTTAGATTGTTTTCGTTACTTTGTAAATTCAATATTAAAAAGATACCTATGAGCATTTGTTCACCTTGTTACGATTCAGGTAGTTATGTAGATGTATGTGCTACTGGTCTTACATTCGGGGTTGCTGAACCTGATACATCTTATCTTGTTTGCATTCAATATAAGGCTACTGGTCGAATTCAAACCTTTGTAGCCATTAGTGATGAAGTTGGTAACATTACTATTGAAGGAGTATTGATTGACCCATTACAAGGTTATACCTTGTGGATAACAAACGATACACCAAATGGTACAAGGCAAGACCTGACCATAGGTGCTGACACCTATACTTGCATAGACTTTAGTATTGCAGTAAGTGATGCTGAACCATCAATAGTTAACTTGACCAATGAGTAAGCTATCTGCAATCATCAGAGGTTGGTACTACTACCTTACTGCAAGTTCTAAGAATAAGAAGTTGAGTAGTGAACGAACTGCAATATGTAACAACTGCCAACATAGGTATAAGAGATTGAATCTATGTAATGCTTGTGGTTGTTTCCTACCAGCAAAGACACGAGTAGAAGATGCACAATGCCCACATGAATACTGGTGACCTATGGCTAACTTTATCATCTTACAATCGACCCTAATAGAATATAACAAGAGTATAGAAGATGAAGAGTTACAAGAACTATCTGCAATTGATTTAGGAGACTGCAAGGTGCTGGTCAATGTCAATGCTATAATGATGGTCATAGAGAATCAAGGTACTACAATATTAACTTTAACCAACTTAGATAGATTGGTTAGCAACAACACAATAGATGAAGTTATTCAGAAAATTAATGCCTCGCAAGTTGTGGCATCGATACAATAGGTGGTCAAATAAGCAGACCAGTTATAACTTAGTTAAGGTCTTTACTCAGGATGGGTACAATTACCTTAGATTCCCTAAGGAGACCAATATGCCACTTGAAAGATTCTCAATGTCTATGGCACTACTAGAACGATTGAGTTCAGGTATTAGTGGTTCTGAAATGGAATTGATACTGGAAGCAATGGAGAAAGCATTAAGTGCTGGTCTATCAAATCCTAAGAATGCAGCATTGGTTGCTACCTATATCCATATCATTCGTGAAAGACAAGATACCATCATTCATCGTGACCTACTTCTTAACATTGCTGCTACTTGGATAATCAGAGACGATGAAGACCCTACCATTATCAATAATGATATACACAAGGAAAAGTTAGAAGTGTTTGAAAAGATGTGCAATGGAGGGGCGCACCATTTTTTTACGAGTTTGGGTATAGAGCCGCTAATACCCTTAATGTCTATGTCAGCAGAAGATATGCAGAAATTATGGGTATACAATCAAGAAGTACAACGCAACCTAATCAAAGCATTGACCCACTTAGATTCAGTCCAAGAACCAGAGCGAGTGAAACGACCACGAGAATTAAAACTCAAGTAATGACAATAGTTGAGGGTGATGTGGTTGCATATAATCAACTCATGAATAGTGATGTTGATTTATTTTTAACTAAATTTGAATCGTTCATAAAATCTCAGAATCGTGGCTAAAGTTATTATTGAGTATGAAGCACAAGCAGCATCATTAAAGGCGGTAACAGATACTATTATCAATGCTAACAAAGCAATTGGAGATAGTGCTGAGGCTGCTGCTAAAGAAGGTGCTGATGCATATAAGTCAATGGGTAAGTCAATGGCTGCTGCATTTAGTTCACAAGAAGTATCTAAGGCTCTTAATAGCAATATTGCTAACATCAATAAGAATCGTGATGCATTAACTAAGCTAACTGGTGAATCAATAAAGTTTGGTAAGGCTGCTGCAACATTAGGTGGTCAAATCAAACAGAATGCAGCCCAAACATTACAAGCAAAGGAGGCATTAGATAGGTATCAAAAGACATTAACAGATACGGGTAAGGGTACTGATACAACCGAAAAGAAAACACAATCACTCAAAGGTAGACTAAGAGAATTAAAAGAGGAACTATCAGCACTTGAGTCTGCTGGTCAAGAAGGTACACAAGCATTTGAAAAGTTATCAATTGAGGCTGGTAAGCTACAAGACCAAATAGGTGACACACAAGAAAGGGTTAAGGTCTTATCATCGGACACTTTCAAGTTCGATGCAGCATTAGGTGCGGTTAAAGGTTTGGCTGCTGGATTCGCAATTGCACAAGGTGCTGCTGCGTTATTTGGAACTGAATCTGAAGAACTTAATAAGACCATTGCAAAAACTCAGGGAGCATTAGCACTACTTACTGGTCTGCAAGAAATAGCAACATTAGTAACTGGTCAAGGTGCAACTAAGATAAGTCTGCAGTCTATCTTTATGAAAGAAAAGATAGTAGTGACAAATGCTGCTGCTGGTTCAGTTGGTACATTAGCAGCAGCAGAAGAGGGTGCAGCGGTGGCTACATTAGCAACTAAGAAGAGCCTTGACTTGTTAAAGGTAGCAATAGCTGGTACTGGTATAGGTTTACTCGTTATTGGTTTAGCTGCTTTATATTCTATATATCAAAAAAATTCAGAAGCATCTAAGAAGTTCAATGACTTAATGAAAGAATCTGAAACGGCTAATAAGAATGCTGCTGCTGCTATTAAAGAACAAAGAGCAGCACAACAAGATTTAAATGACCAACTATTAGTAGCATCAGGTGAATTAAAACAAGCAGAGGCTGATAAGAATAAAATTAGAAGGGATGCTGCAAAAGAATTAGAAGCACAACAGAAGCCACTATTTTTATTAAATGCTAAACAAATTATTCAAGAAAAGAATTTGACTAAAGAATTGAAAGATAGGGCAAGTGATTTTGAAACTGGAACACAAGCAATGAAGCAAAAAGAAATTGACATTGAATTGTTACAAACTCAAATTTCGGAAGTACAAAGATTAGGAAAAGAGACTACCAAACAAATTAAAGATGCAAGAACAGAATCAAATAAAACAACTGGTATTAAAGTTGGTATTATTGATGCAGCAGAAACACAAAGATTGAATGATGAAGCAAAAGCAGCAAATGAAAAGGCAATAGAATTATCTAAAAAATCAATACAAGATAGAATTAATGCTGAACTCAATGGTCTTAAAGTCATTGGTATTGTTAATGGTGAATCGTTTAAAAATAAAGAAGATATCTTGAAGAAAGAGGCTGAACTTGAAAGAGCATCAGCAAAAGCCAGTATAACTAATAAAGCATTAAGAGCATCAACATTACTACTGATTGATGCTAAGTTAGCACAAGATACAGAGCAACTAAAACTGGATGAACAAAACAAACTTATTGCTAATGAGGTAAAGTTGATTGAGGCTAAGAAGATATCAGGCAAGGCAACATTAGAAGATGAAATTAAACAAGCAGAATTATCTTTTAAAGCAGAAAAAAATAGTCTTGAAGCTAAGATTAAATTAAATCAGGCATCTGCTGCTGACCTTGAAGTATTGACTGCTAATAGCACTAAAAAGATTCAGGACATTAAGAACAAAGGTATTTTAGAAGAGTACAACTTAAGAGTTCAGGCATTTGAACTACAGAAGATATTAGGTGTTACAACTCTAGAAGAGGAACTATCATTAATACGTGCAAGGGGTGAAGCAGAACTAAAAGCTAATGAACAATCAGGTGCTACCGATGCAGTAAAAGAGGCTAACAGATTAAGTATTATAGCTAAAACTGACAAGCAGATAACAGATGCTAAGGTTGTTGAGGCTAACAAACGTATTGACATTGACAATGCAGAAGCACAAGCAGCGGTAACATTAGGTAGGTCAACATACGACCAACGGGTTAAGTTGATTGAAGATGAAGGTCAAAAACAAATTAACTCACTTGATAAGAAGTTGATGGGTGAGGAAGAGTACAATGCAGCAATCTTAAAAATAAATGCAGACACAACTGCTAAGTTAAATGCTGAACAAGATGCACGTATTGCTAAGGCATTTGAATATATTGATGCAGTATCTAATATATTCTCAGGTATCAATGACTTAAGTAAACAAGCAACAGAGACTAGGGTAGCAGATATAACTGCATCAAGTGAAGCAGAATTAAATGCAATCAATGATTCAGATGCATTAGAACGTGATAAGGTTAAACAACGTGCAGCACTTGAAAAAAGAACCCAAGCAGCCATAGCAGCAGAGAAAAATAAACAAGCAAGTAGAGATAAGGCATTAGCAATCTTTCAGGCTACTATATCAACAGCTCGTGCAATAACTGAGGCATTACCAAACATACCACTATCAATCTTGATTGGTGCTGCTGGTGCAATACAGATAGCAGCCATTGCCAGTCAACCATTACCTAAGTTTGAAAAGGGTGGTGAGATTGGTGGTAAGAGACATTCACAAGGTGGTACAATTGTAGAAGCAGAGCAAGGTGAGTATATTGTAAACAGAAAGCAAACAAGTACTCATAGAAGAGAATTGAATGCGTTAAATCAATCCTCTGATGCCTTTAAGAAGCTAATACATGATAGGTATGTTAGACCAGCATTAATGAACTATATGCTAGGTTCAAGGTCTAAAGAGATGGGTGTTAATGTTAATGCTACCTTGAACTCTAAAAGTATGGAGGCTGAACTTAAAGGTCTAAGAAAGGATTTAAGAAACGATAAGAGGCAATACAACAACTCAATTGATTCTAGATACACATGGCAGTAGATATAAGATTCTTGATTGATGGTGCTGATTATGGTCAACCAACTAATGCTGATGACTTTGGTTTCACAATAGCAGAAGAGCCTACTATCAATGCACGTATTGTATCTTTTAACAATGACCTTAACTTTACTGGTGGCTCATTTGAATACATCTACAATAACTTAATTGATACTGGTGGTTGCTCACTAATTAATGTTGAAGTTCAGTATCTATGTGCTGGTGTATGGAAGAGATTGACTAATGGTTATATCGTAGTAAGTGAATGTGTATTTGATTTAGATAGATGTAGTGTAACAACTAAGCTATATGATGATTCATTCTCAACTAAGATTAATAATAATAAGTCAATACCATTCTTTTCAGATTCAAACATTACTAAGAATCTACAACCAATAGAACCACCTACAGTTTACTTTGTTAATCTATTTAACCCAGCTAACAATCAATATCAAACAAGTTCTAATACTGGATTCATAACTATCTACGATGCCTTTAAACATCTTGTAGGGTGCATGAGTGATAACCTTGTAGATTTTGAATCTGATTATTTCGGTAATCAAATTAATCAATATGGTTATGGTACTACATTGATGGTAAGTAATGGTCAAGCAATAAGGTCAGATAGTGCAGTTCATACTAACCTAGTTTTTGAAAAGCTATACAATGCACTCAATAGAAGATTAAGACTAGGAATGGTTATTCAGAGACAAGCAAACGGAAAGCCATTACTTAGAATTGAAGACTATGCATACTTTCAACAACTTAACCCATCAGTTAATTTATACAATCAACCTGAGATAAAATTTAACTACGATACAACACAACTCTATGCATCAATTGACTTTGGTTCAGACCCTTTCTTAAATGATTTTGAATGTGGTAATGATAGTCAAAGGTGTTCATTCCCTCAAACAACATTTAGAGGATTCAGAGATGAAACATTTGGTATACTAGGAGAATGTAATACAACCAACAAATTAGACCTTAGTTCAAGTGATATAGTATTTGATTCAAATGTGATTGAGAATATATACAGATTTGATGCAGAGGATTATGATACAGATGTTGTGTTGGTTGATAGTAACTGGTATGGGTTTAGTAATCCAATTTATGCTAATCAAGGAGACCCATTAGGTGTAGGTGGTCATGTTTACAATGCAGACTATATCAATGAGCAAGTTGCTGAAAACTGGTTAGGTGGTTATCCTAACTCACTCTATCAATATCTTCAAGGGTTTGACCCTAATAGTACAATATTTAGAGCCGAGATATTAGATACTTACGACCCTGACCAAATATTTACAATAGGTAATCCAAGTACTGGTATTAGATGTTTTTCTGCTATGGTAGGTAACCATATTAATTTTACTGATGAAGTAACTGATAATGGTAATAACTTCTTTGTAGATAGGTATGTTGTTCCTTATGATGGTGTTTATTCATTTAATGCGCAATGTGTTAAAGACTATTCATCATATTCTCCTGATGTATTATCTACGTTTAAATCAAAAATACAAAGGTATGCAAGTGATGACACTACATTAATACAAGAGTTTACTGGTGCTACAAATACTATGACTATCAATAGTGGTAATAATACATCAGTCAGTGTTAGTGGTTTAGTATGTATTGCTGGAGACATTATAAAGGTTGATTGGTGTGGCATTACCCTTGACGAATCAATTAATTACAATGCAAGGATAGCAAGGGAAAACTTATTAGAAAAGAAAACATTCTTTGAGGGTTCAGGTAGACCATTTGGTAGAAGTGAACTTGTACCAGTTGACCCTAATACAATTAGAAGATTAGTGTATAAGTTTGAAAGACCATTGACAATGACTGAGATTGAGCAGATACTTGATAATAGTTCAAGACCTATAGCATTTGGTAGATGGGATGACCCATTAAGAACTATTGAAGGTTACATAAGAAAGGTTGATGTTAAGTCAATAATTGAACAAGAAGCATCATTTGAATTAAAGTCTAATAGAATTTTAAGATGAGTTACATATCAATACCAAACCAGCCTATTATCTTTCATACAGAAGAGGAAATACAAACACCTTGTATTGAATGTGGGGATGGCAGTTATAAGCAACTGGTAGACCTTAATGACCAGTTATTCTTTCAAGTTGATGCACCTGATTGTACTGATAAGCTACCAGTTAGTGGACTTGGTGCTATAGGTTGGACTTTAGAAGGTACTAATGTATGCTCAACTGAAGCAGTTATAGGTACTGCATCTGTTACGTTTACTACACCTTATCCATATCAAGTATATAGGTTAGTGATACTTATAACTGAATTGACTGAGGGTGACTTAGTGGTAACTTTACAAGGCGGTGAATCATTCACATTCTATACTGCTGGTACTTATACCATCTACCTATCTACTCAAGCTGCTATCAATGGTGACCTATCACTACAAGTTAGCTTTTCATCATCTACGTTTGTAGGTTGTTTCAATCTTAGAATAGGTGTATATGGTGTAGGTACTGATATGCAGTTAGGGTGGGTTGACCCATCAACATTAGAGTATGTTGCACCAGTTAGTGGTTACTTAACAACTATTAAAGACAATAAGGTTACTGCTGCTATTCCAATGGTTGACCAAGAAATAGGTATTGGATGCCATAGGTTAGCAATAACTGACCCTTGTGATAATGGATGCTCAACCTATGGTATTAAGAATCCTAACTTTGATGGTTCAATACCAGTAGGTGGTACTGGTTCTGGCTGGGACTTAACAGATGGGTTTTGGCATATAAGCGGTGGTCTTGCAAGATTTGACGATGTTATTGAAGATGATGTAGCATTAATGGTTAGTGATTCTTATCTATGTGCAGCAGAAGGTTCAGTATATGATGTGACTATTAAGATAACTGAACATTATCGGACAAGGGTATTTATTGTACCACCATCAGGTGGTTCAGTTACACCTAATTATGTTGCTGGTGTTGGTACATTTACCTTTCAAGTAACTACGGGTGCATTCGCTGAACCATTAACTATTAAAGCAGTAGCAATGATAGATAATGCGTATGCTTTCATTGATAGTTGTGTTGTTAGTCTTTCTGCTCAATCTTCTACATTCGTTCAATACTCAGACATCTTTGATTTAGGAGACTATAACGATGACTGCAAGTATTTTAAGATAGAAGGTTGTAATGCTCAAGACCAGTTTAATCTTGCATTCGGTGGTAGTAGTTTCCTACCAATGATTAGACTTGAAGGTAAGAGGTCTAAGGCTCAATACGTGACCAATGCTAATACATTTCGTTATGCATCTGGTAAGTGGTCTGCTAACTATGTCAATCGTCTTAAACAATGGACTTATCATTTTGGTAGATTACCTGAGTATGTACTTGACTTTCTTTCTACCATCTTCTACTATGACAATTGCTATGTGAATGGTGTATTGATGTTTCCTCAAGATAATGCATTTCCTACTATTGACTGGTCTGATGCTGATACCTACTTAGGTTCGTTTAACATTGACTTACTTGAGAAAGAAAATAAGGTTCTTAAGGTACAATGTGGTGACTCAGATGCTGACTGCTTACCATCAATATTAGATAACAATGATGAACCTTTCTTATTGACTCAAGATGAAAATAGAATCACTACTCAAGATTCTATTAATTTGTATTATGAGAATTAATAACTAACTTTGTTTATCTTTTTGCGCCCCGTAGGTTTAAATGTTACAACCTTAAATAGTAACATCAATAACTTTAAATCTATACACAATGGGCTGTGCCTCATATTGCGAATCAGGTCTTGAGATACATGATTTAGTATCTTGTGGAGACTATAAACTTGGCGGTGTTTCCGCTATTATAATTGGTTCTTGTGCATCTGTATTAGCAGACCCTACTGACCCAGCAGAAATTACTTCTGCATTAGAGGCTGGTACTGCAGTTATGGTTGAAGATATTCGTTTTGCCTTACCAGCTGGTTCACCTATTCAGGTAGATTCTCCAGTAGGTTGTGGTACACAAATACGTATCAATGAAGACCGAACTGCTACTCTTTACGATGCTAACGTAACTGACCAAAACAACACATTTTATAATGCTTTAAACCAACAGAAAGTAGGTTGGATTATGGCTTACTTGTGTGATTCAGGTAAGGTTATTTACATTGACCCACCAGTAGGTATTACTACATCTGCTAACTTTATCATCCCTGAGCAAAACAATGAACTTCAACGTTATGAAGTTACATTCTCTTGGAGACAAAAGTCTATCCCTACTCAATTTGCAGCACCAGCTGGAATATTTTAATGAGTACTGAACTAACAACTAACGATATTACCACATCTTCTAATGATTTAGAGGGTGTGGTACTATTTGCATTTGGTAAACAAGGCTATTACCAAGCAGCATATAACTTAGCCTATTCAATCAAGTACCATTCACCTAATGTAAAGATTGCACTCTTTGTAGATGATATTAAGAAGTGCGAAAATGCAACTGGTGATATTAACAAGTATGTTGATTCATTAAATCAAATCGAACATTCCGACCTTTACGTAGATGGCAAATTTGACCCAGCTATGTTAAAGGTGTCTTTATATAAGTATTTGCCTTTTAAAAATAATCTATATCTTGATGTTGATGCTATATGTTTGAAAGACATACAACCATTAATAGATGATTTAGTAAGTACCAAAAGGCATTACATTAGTCATTGTGTGGGGTATCATACTATTGGGTTAGGTCGTGATATCCCCTCAATGCAATGGGCATGGGCAGATGACATTTGGTCTCACTTTAAATTAGAAAGTGATTCAATCCTACCAGCTATCAATAGCAGCCTCCAATTCATTAAGAAGTGTAAAGAGTCCAAAGATTTATTTGGAGTGCTTAGAATCCTTTATACAACTAACCAACTACCTACCAATAGACTTAGAATGAAATGGGGTAATGGTCAACCTGATGAACTATATATGAATGTTGCATTAGCTATGACTGCTTACGACCCATCATATAAAAATGATGGTATAGTAGGTAAGGGTACTTCTGAGACTGGGTTTATTCACTTTGCATCTGTAAGAGGATTAACATTCCAAGAGGTAACTCAAAACTATTATTTTCAATCTTACTATGGAGGTCGTAACTTTACATCAAGATTCTATACTGAATGGTTAGATAGGTTGCTAAAGGTTATGATGTCTAAAGAAAAGAAGATACATGAGTTTTATATTGATAATATCATTTCTCAAAAATACGTGAACAAATGAAAGACTTATCTACCAAAAAACCAAAAGGCAGACCTAAGAAGGTCGTGACAGAATCAACAGAAATTGTAACTACTGAAACATTTACTGAGGTTGCAAGGCATGACTGGAACTCAGAAGATGAAGTAGGTGCTTTCTTAGCATCACTTGTTAAAATGTCAAAGTACAAGACAATACTTGAAGTAGGTGTATTTGAGGGTGAAACAACACAACACCTTATCAAAGCACTACCTAAAGGCGGTCAATATATTGGTATTGATATTAACGATTATCGTACACCAGCTACCAAGTTATACATGGAAGAGGGCGGTAAGTCAATTGACTTTATCTTAGGTAACTCACATAATGAGTTAAAGAAACTACCTACTAATCACTTTGATTTAATCTTTGTAGATGGTGACCATTCTTGGGAATCAATCCTACCTGAGTTCAAGTTAGTTGAAAAGTTGGTTAGTCGTGGTGGTGTAATTGTTTACCATGATACAATCCATTTAGAAGACCCTAAGAAACTTGTTGAGTATGCTGCATACTATAAGTACAAGACTACTACATTGAATACACCTGAGGGTCGTGGCTTATCAATCCTACATAAATAACTACTATATGAAACCTACATTTTGCCGTTCAAAATCTTGTGGCTCACACATTATCAATTCTACAACATCTACTAAAATCGTAGCATAATGGCACTCTCTATTGAAGAGGTTAATAAGATAGTCAGTAAGTTTGCCTATAAACATAAGGCATTCGATAATGATAAGTCGAGGTCTGCAATCAATCCTATATCAAAACGTAGGGTAGGAATGTATCAATATCCTGAATACTGGGATGGTTACAATTTCTCTGCTATGATGTATGATTCTATCTTACCTCATGCTCGTGCTGATGTATACCCTGAGCATCTTCTATCTGTTAGAAGTCCTAACCAAACAGAAGCACAATATGAGTATATCAAAGCTAATTATAAGGCTACTACTCTTAATGTCTTTGAGGACTTTAAAGCAACTATATCACGTGCATTTGCAGACCAAAACTGGTCTATCAATGTAAGACCTGAAACAGATGAACGATTTGGTGAGGACACATTTAGTAAGTTCATTAATGAAGAGATTGATAAATTTGGTAGTGTAGAGACATTTGTCAAGTCAATGCTACCAACATTAAAGTTAATTGACCCTAACGGAATCATAGCTATTGAACCTGAGGACTTCGATATAGAAGAACCAATGGTAGAAGGTGAGCAAGTATTAATGAGTAACAACCTTATTAAGCCTATGCCATCATACTATAACTGCAAACGTATCGTAGGTCAAGAATATGGTAGATGGTATTTAGTGATTGATGAAGATAAGAGTTATGTAAAGGTAGGTAGCAAGGTTGAAGAAAGCGGTATCATACTTGAGTTGTTTGATGATATGTACATCTATCGTATAGAACAAGTAGGTAAAAAATCTGACTTAACATTTGGTGAGCCAGTTATATATTTTCAACATGACTTAGGTTATGTTCCTTGCAGAAAGTTGATGGGTACACCTTTGTTAGTCAATAATGAGTTAGTGTTTCAATCTCCATTCATTACTGCAGTTCCACTACTTGACCAAGTAGTATTAGATGAGTCATATCTTCAAATGTCTAAGGCTACTTCTGCATTTCCTTTCATGGTGGCATTAGGTGAAATTTGTGAGTTTGTAGATAGAGAGGGTAACCGATGTGATAATGGTCAAATCTTTGACCCAATAGGCGGTGGCTATCGTACTTGTGGAAGTTGTAGTGGTGCTGGTGTTAAGAGTCGTTTTTCACCTACTGGTATGTTGTTAGTAAAACCTAAAACATCAATGAGTGAAGGTGACTCAGGATTAAGTGGTGACTACATGAAGTTTGTTTCTCCACCAATGGACACATTGACATTTCTAAGAAATGAGATTAATACTCAAATGGATAAGTCAAGGAGTGTACTTCATTTACCATCTTCTGATGCATCAGGTACAATAGGTGAGGCATCAACTGCTACTGGTTCACTAAATAAAATGAGAGCCTTATATGCATTCGTTAAACCTATCTCTGACCAACTATTCGGTATGTATGAGTTCATTCTTAACACTATTGGTTCAATGCGTTACGGGGAATACTTTGGGGGTGTTACTCTGGTATATCCTACTTCGTTTGATATCTCTACTCCAAGTGATTACCTTGCAGTTATATCAGAGGGTATTGCGGCTGGTGTACCTCCAGCGGTGACTTATGCAAACGTATACAATTACATTAAAGCCATCAACTATACAGATGATGAAAGTGCTGCAATGTATGAATTGATTATGTCAGCAGATGAACTTCTATTAATGGGTCAAGCAGACATTGTAGCAAGACTTGGATTAGGTACTATTGAGAAATGGCAAGATGTACTACATCAATCTGCACCTCAACTAGTCATGGAGTTAATACGTAACTTTGTACCTAATGCTGACTATGAGAACTTCTTAGAGCAACCTATGCAAGAGCAGATAATTCAACTAAGAGAAGCAGCGGTAAGTAAAGTTCGTGAGGTATTAGACCCTATCCAATTAGCACAACAAAATCTATTGAGTGGCATCGCTTAGAGATATAGTTAAGGAGAAAATAAAACTCTTTGATAGCACACCTGATAAGATGGCTACTGCTACCGATAAGGTGCAGTTAAAGATATGGAAAGAACTACTACCAATTATCAATGACTTAGAGGTAAGTTCAACTGGTAATATAATACAGAGTGATAACAATGTTGCACGTATTGGAATCATAGCAGATAAGTTAAATGAGGTCTTAGCTGGTAAAGAATACCAAGCAGTTATTAAGACGTTTCTTAACTCAATTGATGAAGGTGTAGTATTGTCTAATGAGGTAGCTAAGAAGTTCGACCCAGCATTTGAGCCTACTGCTGCACAAACTAAGCTACTTCAAATATCTAAGACCAATGCCATAGATACATTCATTGGAAGTGGATTGAAAAACAATGTAACACAACCATTCTTAGAACAATTGGTAGTTAATATTTCTGCTCGTGCGCCATTAAGAGATACTATCAAAGCATTAGAAGGTACATTACTTGGAACTGATAAGGTAGAAGGTGTGCTATTAAGACATATAAAGACTAATGCTTTAACGGCTCAGGCGGTTGCAGATAGGTCTTATTCAGCAGCAGTTAATGAAACCATTGGAGCGGTATACTTTGAATACTTAGGTGGTGAGATACCTACAACAAGACCATTTTGCCAACATCGTGAAGGTGAGGTATTCCATAAAGGTGAGATAGAACAATGGGGTAGAGGTATTAATTCAGGTGGCATTGATGACATTGAAGATGGTACATGGGCTGGTCGTATTGATGGAACAGATGCTAAGTCAATATTCACCTTTGTTGGTGGGTGGAATTGTAGGCATTACCTTGTGCCTATTGAATCTGATTTAGTAGACCCTACAGTAAAAGCAAGGGCAAAAGCAGAAGGTTTCAAACCAATATAACGTATTCAAAAAATTATTATCTTTACCAAATGAACGTAATAGTAACACCTGAAGGAGAAATTAAGAAAGTCTCTAATATGGTTGCTGAACTGCTAATACTTAATGGTGGTCGCAAAATAGAATTAAAACCAATTGAACTAAATATAAACAACAATGAAGGAAGCAGAAGCATTGGAACTGGTGAAGTTCCTAAACCTAGAAAGCGCAGAATCAGTAGACGAAGCGAAGGAAAAATTTTCAGCACAATGGATAAAAAGTGAGGAACTATCTAGCAAGATAGGTCGTGTTACTGGTAGCATTACTAATGTTGCACGTAAAGCATTTGAGCCTTTTGGCATTGTACTAACAGAAGATGACTTTAAAGATAAGAAAGTAGAAGAGGTACTTAGAAGTGCATCAGAACGTGCAAAAGAATCATTTGAGGCACAACGTGAAGAGTGGGAGAAAAGAGCATCAGGTAACGGCTCAGAGACCTTAATTAAGGAATGGGAATCTAAGTATAAGTCACTTGAGAAAAAACATAATGAAGTTGACTCTGCACGTCAAGATGTGATGAATCAATTTGAATCTTATAAGACTAAGGTCAAAGAAGATACTAAGGTTAGTTCAATCAATTCAATCTTTGAGAAAGAACTTACTGCTATCAAGATTGACCCATCTGTATCTGACATTACTCTACGTGGTTTCAAATCTGTTATAGCTGAGAAGTATGTCATAGACCTTGAAGATGATGGTAACGCAATTGTAAAAGATAAGAAGAGTGGTGAAAGGTTAAAGTCAACTGCTAAGGCTGGTTCATTCTTGGGTATCTCAGATGTGTTATTGAAAGAAGCAACTGATGCTGGTATAATTCAAAAGAATGTACATCAAGGTAAACCAATCAATCAAAAAGGAGCATACATACCAGCACTTGAAACAACACAAAATAATAAAACAAAAAGTGTTAATCCACGTTTCTTAGGTATGTAATTTTATTATCTTTGAGTGTTCATAGTGGTTTACTTTTTATGCGAAGATTAGGTAAATTGGGGAAGGGTAGCAGAAATGTTACCCTTTTTTTATGTTTGTAACTTATTGATTATCAATCGAAAGTATTATCTTTTTAAAAAGGTATTGCAGTATCAAAAATAGATTGAGTTCGTTAAATGGCTTATTTGAGGCTTTAAAAACGATTTGAGAAAAACAAATAATATTTAAAATATTTTTGTAAATTTACCACGCAAAAAGACAAAGTAGTCAGTCGTGACTTTAACACGATACCAAAAAGTAGGTAAACATCTCAACCTTTAATGAGACAAAAACTAACTTTATAAATCGACTAACAATGTCAATTTCTCGTATACTTTCCGAATGTCCAAACATTCAAGCACCACTTGGTCAACTCTTCATTGAAGTAGGTCAACGTGAATCATTACCTTTTCTTGAGTATCTTAACTCACCTGAGAATGTAAAATTAATCCGTCAACAAGTTTCTGCTGGTGGTGGTAAATTAAGAACAGTTGAAGCACGATGGATTCAGCGTTTACCTGAAACAGAAGTTGTTGAAGGTGCTGACATCTCTAATTGTACTGCTACTAACATCTATGGTGACACTACAACAACTTACACCCTTGAGACTACAGATACTTACCAAGCATCTCAGTTAATCTCAGGAGCAGACATTGCTCGTCATTGCCAAGAAAATAGTGTGTACTTCTTAGAATCAGTTATGCGCCTTATGGACGTGATTGATAGAAAAGTTGCTACTGCTGCTGCAAGTCAAACATTATCTGCTATTGGTTCTTGGGGTACTGATGCTACATCATTCTTTCCAACAGATGGTGACTGCATCGAAGTATCTACCATTGCATCTACTGGTATCATCAATGAGTTTGCACTTGCTGACATTACACAAGCTACGCAAATGGCTAACTACCCAGCAGCTCCAATTGCTTTCGGTGGTGCTGCAATGCAGCGTTACGCAAATGCAGTTAAGGCTGGTTGTTGCTCACAGAATGGTATTGATTTACTTGCTATTTCTCAACAGAATGGTTTTGGATTTGCTTATGATGCTCGTATTGCATCTGCATTTGGTGACCAAACTCACGCATTAGTTACTACTGCTGGTGCTGTTCAATGGTTATCTTATAACCTTGCTGAATGGAATAGTGGATTAGTTCCAAGTCCTGGAATGGGTTACAATCGTACAATTGCTTTCACTCCAGCTGGTGTACCAGTTGACTTGACATTGAAAGATGATTGTGGTAACTTATCTGTTATCGTAACTGCTACTGGTAAGATTGTTACTTTACCAACTAACATCTATGAGGCTGGAGATAAATTTGCTGGTGTGAACTATGTGAATTGTGTTTCTATCGTGAATGCTTAATCTTTATTGATTAACAATTTATTGAGGGGTGGGTAGTCAATTGCCCACCCTTTTTTTATAACTTTGAAAAAACTAAAATATGTGCTTTGAAAAACTACTAGGTTTGAAAGGCTGCTCAATGTCAGAACCTACTACGGGTTTATATATAGATGACTTGGGCATTAACACTACTTTACTTGGTCAATTAATAACTGACCAATACAATACTGGTGTAGAATTGTTTGAAGGTAAAAGAGCCTTTGCTTGGAGAAAGTTAAGTAGTGATATTCTCACTCGTCTACAAGCTACAATGAAAGCAGATACTATCATTGAGAATAAAAGAATAGGTCAAGTATTAACTAATGCATCTAACATAGACCTTGCATTAGGTGCTGGTAGATATGCTGGTATCAGAGTTAAGGTTGACCCTAACAATACATCATTCTTAAACTTCTACCTAAGTCAATTGCAAATAGACATTTATACGATGGCTACACCAGTAGAAATATTGGTGTTCGATATGTCAACACTAAAGTTAGTTGATACGTTCAATTATCAGAGTGAAGCAGTAGAAGAGTTTATTGGTAGAACATTCAAGGCAAAGAGACGTAAGTTAGATTTAGCATTTGTGTATGAATCATTGTGGGATACTACCAAAATGATTACTAAGAAAGGTGCTTGTACTGATTGTGGTGGTCGATTGAAAGAGGCTCATATATGCCCATTCGTAGATGCTATAGGTATTGAATTAACAACTGATGGATTCAATGTGTTATCTTCTTTAAATAAGAAGTATACTCAAGGTATGTCATTTGTATATAATGTTAATTGTGATAGAGAAAGTTGGTTGTGTTCAATTGGTGGGTTGATGGCAATGCCTTTAGCTTATGCAACGGCTGTAGAAATATTTAATTATGCTTTGACTATTTCACCAAATCAAAGAGTCAATACAGCGGTATCAATTAACAAGGGTAATAAGGTCTTTGCAACTTCGGATGCAACAGAGGGTATTGTAGCAGCACGTGATATAGCAGCAACAAGATACAATGAAGAGTTAGGTGCTATGTTGCAGAACATGAGATTACCTGATGATAGGCATTGTTTCGACTGCAATAAGAATTACAAATACGTAACTGCACTACCCTGATGCCTACCATTAAGGAAATGAACGCTAGGATGGATGCACTCAATAAAGAATGGGTGGTCAATTTTAAACCTTTATATCGTGCTGGTAACAATCTAAAGAGGGTTATGTTCAAACGTATATTTGGTAAAGGTAATAGCGGTGGATATAATACTGCAATGCAAGAACTACCAACTAAAGGTTATTCAACTAATCCAATATATGTTGACCCTAAGTCATTAAGGAATGCACCAGCATCATTCAAGTTTGGTAAACCTACAATTGATTCTAAGGGTAAAAAGAAAAAAGGCAAACCTATCAAATCGTTATATTTTCCTGAAGGTTATGCTCAACTAAAAACTAAGACATCAGCTACATTACCACTTCAATTAACTGGTAAGTTAGCTGGTTCATTCTTTGAATCAGAAGTAGTAAAGGATGGGTTAGTAGTTGAATTAACACTACCTGAATCTCAGTTAGGTAAATCAAAAGGACTTGAAAAAAAGTATGGTATTATCTTTCAACCTACTGATATGGAGCAAGAAGAGTTCTTATTACTACATGGTCAATATGTTGTTGATGCAATAAACGAAATGTTAAAATGAATCTACTTAAGACAATCATAGAGAGATTAAACCAACGGGTTGAGGTTGCTAATATCTTTGACCAAATCTACCCACTATGTGAACTCAATGCAAATGGAAACGATAAGGCATGGGTACACTATATTGGCAATGGTCAAGCAGAAGTAGTTACTAATTTCGATGCTAAACAAGGAACTCTATTTTGGGCAAAACGTGGTAAGGTATCTGTTACAAAAACTGAATCATTAAAAGTTAGTGGATGCAAAACATTATACTTAACTAGTTTTCCATTGACTGCTTATGCAGTTGTAAGAAAGTCACACCTACCATGTGATAGTGAGGATAGTCAAGATTGGATAGCATCACGAATATACAGATTGATAAGTGGTACAGACCCTGACTTTAAAGTAGCAATAGGTGTTATTCAATACGAGGTAATACCTAATGGTTATGTCAATGAGATTAAGTCTTTACCATCTAACTATGAGTGGGCTTGTGTTGCGGTTGATGTTGATATAAATATAGTTAGTTCATCTGAAGATGGGTGTTATGATGTTTGTGCTACGGGTGATATTCCATTACCTGACTTTCAACCTTGCACACCTTGTCTGACTGAGGTAGCAGTAGATGGTGTAACAATCATTGGTAATGGTACAACTGCTGACCCATTAATAGCAATTGGTGGCGGAGGTTCATCAATACTACTTCAAACAGATGATATAAATAACGGCTCTCAGACAATCTTAAATCTTAAAGAGGGTACTAATATTACCTTGACTGACGATGGTGTAGGAGGTGTCACTATTGATGCCTCAGGTAGTGGATTGCCACAATCATTGCAAGAGGTAACTGATGTAGGTAATACAACTGACAATGATATATTATTTGGTTCAGGTGTTGGTGCTATATTTAATAATGGTGCAAAGGTAAAAGAAGGTACTACAGATGCTGGTTTAGGTGGTGCTAAAGGTGTAGCCATGATTTGCTCCAATGCCTATGAATTAAAATGGGAGGCTGGACGATTATACTATATGGAGCAAAACGGCTTTACTATTCGTGAGGTCACCCATAATTTTACTATAACACCATCAATTAATGACGATTCAACTAAAGGTTTTGTTGTTGGTTCAAGATGGTCATTAGACAATGGTGACTTGTATGTTTTATCTGATGATACAATAGGTGCTGCAGTTTGGAATCTTCAATCAGTTGGAGGTGTAACAGATGTTACTGCTACAAGTCCATTAGCATCAAGCGGTGGCAATACACCTGATATTACAATCACTCAAGCAGATAGTACAACTGATGGCTATTTAAGTTCTACTGATTGGAATACATTTGATGGAAAATTTGATGTACCAACGGGTACTATAACTGACTATTTAGATGGGTTAGGTTCACCTCAACCATTTCCAACTATACCAAATGCTCAAGTCAATAGTGACTGGAATGCTACAAGTGGATTTGCTGAGATATTAAATAAACCATCAATACCAGCGGCTCAGATTCAATCAGATTGGAATCAATCTAATAATGTTGCACTTGACTTTATAAAGAACAAACCTACTATACCAAATGGTAGTGTTACATCAGTTGGTCTTACAATGCCATCTGCATTCTCAGTAACTAATAGTCCAATAACAACAAGTGGTACATTAGGAGTAAGTGCAAATGGTTTATCAAGTCAATACATTCGTGGCGATGGTCAACTTGCAAACTTTCCGACATCAAGCGGTGGTGGTTCAAGTGTTAGCTACTACTTAAATGGTTCAGTTGCTCAAGGTACTTTGGGTGGTGTGGCATTTAAACAAATTAGTGGCACACCAGTAATTGGTGGAGGAACAGATTTCACTATCAATGCAAATGGATACATTCAATCTTTTATAACTGATGCGAGTGTTCCAAATCTATTAGCAATACCAGCTGGAAATTGGAATTTTGAGATGTACTTTTCTGCATCAAGTGGCGGTGGTAGTCCATCATTCTATGTAGAATTATATAAGTTAAGTGGTGGCACATTGACATTGCTTGCTTCAAACTCAGCAACACCTGAAGGCATAACCAATGGCACAACGATTGACCTTTATACTACTGCGGTAGCAGTTCCAAGTACAATATTACTTGCTGCTGATAGACTTGCTATTAGAGTCTATGTATTACATAGTAGCAAAACAATTACACTACATACTGAAGATAATCACCTTTGCCAAGTAATCACAACATTCTCAACTGGCATCAATGCACTTAATGGTTTAACTGCACAAGTGCAAAATTTGGCAGTAGGTACAAGTGGAACTGACTTCGCAATAAGTTCGTCAACAGATACGCACACCTTCAATCTACCAACTGCAAGTGCATCAAATAGAGGTGCATTAAGTAGTGCAGATTGGTCAACATTTAATGGTAAACAGAATGCTATTACAACTGGAACGACAGCGCAATATTTCAGAGGTGATTTATCACTTGCAACATTCCCAACGATTCCAGTTATTTATAAATCAACTGCTGATGCTGGTGCATTTTTAAGCATTGTCAATACTGCTGTTTATACTCAGTTAATTGCTGCCAATACATACACTATTGGTGACATCATAAGAGTGATATACAGAGCAAGAAAGACTGGTACAAATGGTATTCAGATTTTAAGAATCTATGTAAATACTACTGCTGATTTATTGGGTACTCCTTTACTTGTTGGTCAATATAGAGGACTTGCGGCAAATACTATTTTTCAAATGCAAAGGCATTTAGCAATTAAATCTTCAACTGCTAACACAGAAGTATTTTCAACTGCTACTACTGCAGCACTAACTGACTTTGCTCAAGATGTACCAAGCACTATTGTTATTGATTGGACATCAACAAAATACTTTGTATTTGCGCTACAAAATGCAAGTGCTTTAGATACTAATTATGGCTCAATGTACTTAATCGAAAAATTATGATAGATATAACTCTTGAAGGTGGCTACGTTACTTTTTACACATCGGTAATTGGTGCGATTGCATCTAATGTTGAACTATGCGAGGTAGTGGATGAAAACACCTTGCATTTAGGAACTAACGTGGGTACATTCTTAATCAATGTGAATCAGTTTTCATTCAATGGTATTAAATTTACCAACTCAACAAAAGCAGTTAACTACATTTTAAACAACTAACATCATGGCTGGAATAAAAATTACCGACTTAGAAACATTGACTGCACCAGTTGCAGCAGATTTATTATATATCGTCGATATCAGCGATACTACGCAATCTCCTCAAGGAACATCAAAGCAGATTGAGGTGGGGAACTTAGTACCAATTGAAAGTGGAACATGGACACCAAGTATTAGTGGAATTAGTGGTGCTATTACTAATGCATCAATTGATATTGCAACTTATTCAAAAGTTGGAAGCATAGTAACTTGTGCAATATATGGAAGTGTTAATGTAAATTTCTCAAGTTTTACAACTGGAGAATTTACTATTACATTGCCAGTTGCTGGTACTGATACATACGGAATTGCTAGTATAAGCAATCCAAAACATTCGACTGGTGCTTGTATTTCAAATGGAACAATTTCATTATCTTCAAGTGACACCTCATTTATAACAACTGGTACTGCATTTTCTGCGGTCTTTCAATACACTGCATCATAAATGAACATATCTAAGACTGGAATACAATTAGTCAAAGACTTTGAGGGTCTTAGATTGAATGCATACAAATGTAGTGCTGGTGTTGCTACTATTGGTTATGGCTCAACATACTATCCTGATAAATCCAACGTAAAGATGGGTGATGTGTTACGTGATAAAGAAGAAGCAGAAGTATTATTGATTCATACCCTTGAAGATTATGATATTTATGTAAGTAAATACACAAGGTCAGTCAAGTTAACTCAATATCAATTTGATGCACTTGTATCATTTGCCTTTAATTGTGGCTTAGGTAATCTCAGTAAGTCTACACTACTAAAAAAGGTACTTAGCAACCCAAATGATAAAGATATTGCCTTAGAGTTCGCTAAATGGAATAAGGCTGCTGGTAAAGTTGTGCAAGGTTTAACAAAAAGAAGAGCAAAAGAAGCAGAACTATATTTTAAGGTGGTCGTATAGATAGTCATGGCTATCGACCCTAAGAAATTCAAACAAATAGCCGACTTACTTATGGTATATTGGCACTTGACTATAGGCTCATTGGTATCTGTGATTGGTTTTTGGCTATTCTTTACTAAAAAGATAGATAAAGAGTCATTTGCTTATATCATTGGTGCAGTTGTTACCTTGAAATGGGTGTGGAAACCATCAGATAAAGGAGGTAACAATGGTTGATGGGGTAAGAGATACAATTATCATACATACTTTTGATAGTATATGTGTAATAGGTGCATCATGTAAATTGCACAACCATACAACTAGGCATATATTCTATAAAAATGAAGGTTTGACCTTAGTCAATAGCCTTAATGAAGATTCAAGTGTATTTATTTATCAAAATCAATGGGGTGAATTGCTATATCTTGACGAACAAATTACTAAATTTGAGCCGAAAGAAGAGGTAAATGTTCAAAGTCTACCAGTAATACCATTTAGAGCATCAGATACAATACAACCATGTGATGCTAAGTGGTTAATTAAGGGTGAAAAATTGGATTTAAAACCTTATTCTATACAAAAATGTAATAATAAGATGGTTCAAAACTACTTATATAGTGATTTATCTAACTCAATTGTAATGATGTTGATGTTATTAGCTACTTCAATATGGTTATATCGTAGTACATTTTACTGGTTAGACATGATTCGTAAGATTAACAAGATTGTTAAGAGTTAGATATGTCTACTCAATACATCTTAGCTAATTCAATTGATTTGCTATATGTAGTTTCTGACTATGAAGGTAACATAGTGAGGTCTAATGACCTATTCAAAGAATATTCTAGCCACATCAAACCTAAAAAAGTTAGTGACATTATCTCAGATGATACTGAACTTGACGATTATGTACTATCAGTTAAGAAAGCAATTGAATTAACACCTAATCCAGTTCGTATCTATGCTAGGACTAAGCAGAAAAATAGTGGTTTAAGGTGGAACTTATGGAACTGCTATGCCATTCTTGGCTCACTTCATTTTATAGGTTTTCAAATTACTGATGTGACTAGCATAACAAGTCACGAACATGAGAAACAAAAGCAATTACTAGAAGAGTTCAGGTTTATGTTAAGCCATGAATTACGTCAACCATTGACATCTGTAGCTGGTGTTGTTAAGTTGTTACTTGATAAGGGTAGTAATATAGGTGAAGAAGAACAGACTGAACTATTAAAGATGGTTGACGATTCAATGAAACGATTAGATGAATCAATACATTTGTTAGTTAAGAAAGCAACAAGGCAGCTATGAAAGAATGCACCTTACCAATGGACGAACAAGAAGCAGATGAAAGACTTCTTATTGTGGTGAAGCATTATGTTACTGAACGTGAAATGCCTATCTATGTGGCAAAGAATGTACTTAGAAGCAACCTAAGAGATAAGTCTTGTTTTGAATTGCAATGGGAAAAATTCATTAAGTTAATTGGTGGTTATGGCACAAAGTAAATTTGATGCAACTGATAAGGTTTTTATGTTAGTTGGTGCTATTGTTATGCTGCTAATCTTCATTCATACTTGTGGTACTAATGGTCAACTTACCATTGACTATCGTAAGATGAAAGAAGAGGTACAATCTTATAAGGTGCAGCACTTAGCAGATTCAAGTCAATTGATAAGTCAAGCAGTCAATTATAAAACTGAGATTGATTCAAGGGACTTGGCAATTAAACTACTTGCTATTCGTAAACCTAAAGAACTGGTCAAGATTCAATACAAGACTAAAGTAGAAACTAAGATTCAACTTGCTGAACCTATTATATTTGATTCAACCAGTTACATTAAGTTACCAGTTGAGTTCTCAGACTATAGTGAGTGGTATTCTATTGATGGTAAGATTGACACTTTAGGAACGCTTGTAATTGACTCAATTGTATCAAGTGGTACTTTGACCTATTCGGTAGGAGATACGTTAAGAGATGGTCTATTTAATAGGTTACTGAGAAAAACAGATAGTGTAGTTAGGTTGCACATTGACAATCCAACTATGTCAATCAGTAACCTATCTAATATCTATGTCAAAAGAGAAGTAAAATGGTATCAATCTACTGCATTTAAAATAGGAATTGGTGCATTATTAGGTATTGGTATCAGTAGCCAAGTAATAAAATAGTAAAGTTTTCTATCTATAAATCAATCAGTTACGTAATGTGAATAAAAATAATTACGTTTATTTTAGATAAAGTATTGCGTAATCAAATAATAGTTTTACATTTGCCTATCAATAAGTCACAAACATTTTACTCACTCACTAAATCAAACACTATGAAATCTTTATTTTCAAAGTACACTAAGCACAACCTTAAAAAAGGGGATAAAATATTTATCATTAATTCTTGCAATGGTTTATCAAAATCAACTATTCAAATTGGTGTTCAAGAATACAAAGTTCATTCAATTGGTAAAACAAGAATGTATTTAACTATCGGTGATGATATTATGTCTAAGGAATCATATTTATCTTACTATTATTGTGCATATACTAAAACACAAGAAGAAGCAATTGAATTATGTAGTGCATATATGATTGATTGTATTGGAAATATAGCAGATACTATGTTAAATACAAAATATATTAATGAAGAGAAAGCATGTGCAGAAGTATTAGAAAATTGCAAGACTGCCAAACTTGAAATAGTCATTAATCCAAAAAACAAGTAATAAATCAATCAAGGGAGGCTAAGGTCTCCCTATACTTTTTTTAATCAATAAAAATATATGAAGGCAGCAATAACAATTTCAGGTCAATTAGCTGGAAACTGCACACTTCTTTGTGCCATTACATCAGGTAGAATTTACTGCACTATAGAACATTCATTCCAGAGTCCAATTATGGTATTTTTTTATTCAAAAGAAGATGCAAAGAAAGCACTAAGCAATGCAAGAAAGTATTTGATAGGTGAAGGTCAATCACAAGCAACCAAGAAATATGCTGGTGACTTTAAATATAATGCTGGTAAATCAATATTATATGATTCATCCTTTGCAGAAATTATTTAATGTAAATTAGATAATCACATTATCAAGCATTTATAAAAATAATAAAAAATAATTGTGTTTATTTTGATAGAGGTATTGCAGATTCAAAATATAGATATACATTTGCCCTACCAATCAATCACAAACATTTACTAACTCACTAAATCAAACACAATGAAAAATCAATTTCAAATTACAATCGAGACTAACACAACATCAAAATTACTTGCATCACATCAACTTTTAAAAGATGCTATAATGTCTGCTGATGTCTACCTAATACTAAAGAAGTCACAATACATTGAGTCTGAAAATCCAGCCATTGTAATTTGGGAAAATGACTTTATGGTTCAACATATCCCATTTTTTTAATCAACTAATTTTCTAATCAATCAATCCTAAATTCGTGTACTATGAACACATCAACTATTTTCAAACTTCAAGAAGGTAACACCTACTTTCACTATGACCATCTGAACGGCTCAATGGTCTCAATTGTAACTGATGGATGCTATAGCGGTATCTTTACAAGATGCGATTCTAATTGTGCGGTAATGGCTCGTCAATTTCACAAAGAAGAGTATCACAATGTACCTATTATGTATCGTGACTATATACCAGTTACATCAGAAGAGTATGTAGATGCATTCGATAAGGCAATGGCTAAGTTAGAAGATGCTGCACACATCATGTTTAAATCACTTTAATTTTTAATCAATAAATCCAAATCAATTATGTTACCAACACTAAATGCTCCAGTAGGAGGCGAATCAAATTACACGAACAAGATAGCACCAGTAGGTATGCACTTGGCTCGTATCTATCAAATCATTGACTTAGGAACTACAGAGCAGACTGGTCAATTTGGTGGTAAGAAAAGAAAGGTTCAGATATTATTTGAACTACCATTAGAAACTGCAGTCTTTGACCCTGAAAAGGGTGAGCAACCATTCTATGCACGTAATATGTATACCTTATCAATGCACGAAAAGTCTACACTAAGAAAAGATGTTCACTCAATTGAGGGTAAGACATTGACTGAAGATGAGGCTAAGAAGTACAATGTATTTAGTTTAATTGGTCGTGAGTGCATGGTCAATATCATTCACAAACAAAGCGGTGAAAAGACATTTGCAAATATTCAGACCATCACACCACTACCTAAAGGTATGGTATGCCCACCAGCAGTTAACCCACCATTGGTATTCTCAACTCAACAACCTGATATGGAAATATTCAGAAAGCTACCTGAGTTCGTACAAGATAAGATTAAGTTGAGTGATGAATTTATAGCTTATATGAATGCAGAAATGACTGCTAACTACCCAGCTAATAAACCAGCACCAACACCACTACCTACATTTATTCTTGATAATTCACCAATAAGTAAAAGTGACTTTGACTGGATGCAAGGTGACCAAGAAGACCCAAGTAAATTACCATTTTAATTAATCAATGGGGGTGAAATATCCCCCTTAATAAATCCACTATGAAAGCAGAAATAACACTCAAGGTTGATTCACTCTATGAAGTGATTAACCATTCAAATACTCTCAAGACTCAACAACTAATTAAAGATGCACCATCTAAGGTTGAAGATAAACTATCTTATGACATTACTGAGCATACTATCAAATTAGTAAATGAAGTCCTTAAAACGATTGAAACGAGGCGCAAAGCAATTACTTCACCACTTGATGCATATAAGAAGCAAATAATGG
>Ga0209191_1000505_pt1 | contig 30056 bp, 31 predicted proteins | sample S_130626_EF_Meta_FD_187320 | JGI IMG/M metagenome (GOLD analysis project Ga0209191, IMG submission 187320) | Freshwater microbial communities from Lake Simoncouche, Canada to study carbon cycling - S_130626_EF_MetaG (SPAdes) (version 2) | ecosystem: Environmental > Aquatic > Freshwater > Lake ...
TACCTGTATTTTTGGATGAAAAAGCGCATCAATATGGAATAGAAGAAGAAGTCACTATTTATCATTTAGCATTAGATAACGAAGACGAAGATAATAATTATGGAATCTATGCAAACGGATTATTAGTAGAAACAACATCAATAAATTTATTGAAAGATTCTGATATGACATTATTAGAATAAAAAATAAAAAACCATACATTTTTATATAAATAATCAATATTTATATAAAAACAACTATGTCTATACATATTCTTCCTCCTCTAATTCACTTGTGCAATCCAAATAACTTGATTGTTGTTCTTCAATAGATTTGAATATATTTTCTACCTTTTCTTGTTTTTTTGTTGTTTTCGTCGTTTTTATTGGTTTTTTTGTAAGTTTCTTTACGATTTTTTTGGATTTCGATTTTTGTACGACTTCTTCGTCATCATCGACATCTTCATCGTGTTCATCATCTTCGATGTCATCATCATCATCAACTATAAACCCATCTTTTGCATAACCTTGTTTTGTTAATGGTATACCTTCGTCATCATCTTCATCTTCATCACTATCTTCGTCTCCCAAATCCTCAAACCCACCATACAAATATTCATATATGCTATCCCATTCATCACTACTCAAAGAAACAACACTATTGTTGCGTTTGTTTATGATAATACAATTACCAAAAAACAATGTATTATCAATGGGTGGTGGAAATTCATATTTGTTTTCGCTATTAGCACGTCCTGTGGTTTTACCATATACAGAAATATTATATGATTTATCATCTAAGTCTTCGATGTTCCATTCAGCATAACATTTGAAACCAGTTTGTGACGAATGTCCTGCTTTTTTATATAGGTCGTTTTCGTCGAATTTTATATTTTGTTCCTTGATATTACCGGATTTTTCTACAATTAATACTGTTACTGACATATATAATTGGTTGTGGTGATATTTTTATATTTGTTTTAATAATGTTTTTTCAACACCAAATAAAAACTAAAAAATACAATCTACGTAAAAACTTAATAAAATCAATCTTTCAATGATTTATAACAAAAATAAAATCAAATGTTCTCAAATTATATTTTTTTAATCATAATAAACATCATGTTTAGTATTATTGTTATTTATGGTTGCCATTCTTCATGGAATATTTTAAAAGATACATATAGCAAAAGAAAAACCAAGGATTTAGTAAATACACAAATCAAAAAATACCAAAAAATGATGGATGAAATACAAACTTCACAATGTTCTCTAAATTCACCAAAAAATATCCATTCTGAAATCAATAGTCATGACATAAACAAAATGGACATTGAACTAAGTGATTTTATTATGAATGAGCTCTAGTATCAAAATACATTTAACGAAACAACATAAAAGCATTCCGTAGTATATATGTATACATAAACTATCAACGAATGGAGTTATCACAGTTACAACTATCTCATTTATTGAAACGATTACCTGATTTTGAACTTTCTTATGAAACTATATCACATAATAAAGTTTCCCCTGAATATGACATTGCGCTCGCTATTCCAACTGGTAAAAAGGCATATGTATGGTTTACTTTTCAAAATGACATCGATGTTTGTTATTACATGGATTTAAACAAAGATAAAAAGATAACAAAATGTGTACAACTTGATAATATCGTAGATTTCAAAACACATCTATCATTGGGTACTATTTTATATGGCAGTATCGTTATAGATGATACAAGCAAAAAACAAAGGTTTGTTATCGAAGAACTTGTATATTATAAGGGGATATCCATGAAGAAAACCCTTTTGAATGAAAAACTGCTTTTTTTGGCCGATTTTATGAAAATCGCTCCACATAACAAAATCCAAGGTAGTGATTTTTTCTTTGTTTTGCCGATGATATGGAGAGTCGCCATTGATTCCGAGCTTCCAACACAAATTCCAGATGAAATCAACAAAAACATAGGATACAATGCCCATCATATTCAATATCGCACGTCAAAATGTATAAAACCATATTTGAATGTTTTGTTGACGAGAAAAATAATACAAGCAACAACTAATTTGAAAACTACAACCATAAAAACATCGTCACATAAATTCGAAACAATACGTATCAATATGGATTTAAGCAAACCGCAATACAAATATCCTGCGGTATTCCAGGTAACAGCAGACATCCAGTTTGATATTTATCATTTATTTGCATTTGGTAAGAACAATATTCCGGTTTATTATAATATTGCATATGTGCCCAACTGTAAAACGAGTGCATTTTTGAATGGGTTATTTCGAAATATTCGTGAAAACAAAAATTTAGATTATATTGAGGAAAGTGATGACGAAGAAGATTTCCAAAATATGAATGAAGACAAATATGTAGATATCAACAAGGTAGTTTTAATGGAGTGTATTTTTAATAATAAATTTAAACGATGGGTCCCTATAAAAGTAGTAGACAAATATACAAAAGTAGTTCATTTGAATAAATTAGTGCGCGATTATTATTAGATTTAGGATTTATATATATCTATGTATATATATATAAATGTCAAGCAAAAGTAAAAAATATACAAGAAAAGTAAATAGAATACCTTCTAGTGAAACGCCGAATTCTATTTTTCCGATAAAACCAAAAACACCATCTCCGAATAAGACAACAAGAAAAGCAATGAACGAAGCAATGACTATTTTAGCTAACATGGATTATCGTGAAAATCCTGAAATTTTTAATTTATTAAATACGAACAAAGAATATAAAGGTCAAATCAATCGTATAAATGAATTACAATTAAAGATTCAAAATTATCAAACTGAAATAAGTAATTTTAGAGAACTAATTGACGTAAATGACGATAATATTGATAAAATAAAAGAAGAATTCAGTGATTTTGAAGATGAATTGATTGACCTTGAATATGAGGACGATAATGATAGCGATTACGATGATAACGTTTCAGCCAAGACTCAAAGGAAGGAAAAAATAGAATTATTAAAAGAAAAAATACAACCATTTAAAAACGAAATAAAATCATTAGAAGAAGAGAAAAATAATTATTCAAAACAAATAGATTTGCGCGAAGCAAGAATCGAAGAAACTGAATTTTTAATAAAAATATGGCAATCAACAAGAATAAATGACAACAAAAAAAAACAATTAGAAAATACATACATCAAAGAATATAGAAAATTTGACAATAAATTTAAAGCTATTCAAAATAAAATTGATAATTTAAGAAATAAAACATCAAAAAAAACAAATTCAATAAAGAGAGGAGATACATATTATGAGTTATCAGAGAAACAAAGAAAATTAAATGATGATTTTTATCGTGTCTACAACAGTAAAATAGAAAAAATCATCAATTGATTTCCTATTTTTCAATAACAACCTCTTTGAGAACATTCCTCATGATTTTATTCATATCCTTTTCTTCACATTCTGGGTCACATGAACCTAATGAATTCAAAGAAATCTTCAAAAAATCATTATTTTCTTGTGTATCTAATTTTATAAAATCGGGATTTTGTGCTTGCCACGCAGGTAATTGTTGTAAGTTTTTTTTAGCGATGCGTTTTATTACATGTCTCATTTTATTCTTTTGAGAACTTTCTTTTTCCCATGCATTATTGTTTTTTACATACACTGTTTCACGTTTCAAATCTGTACAATGAAGTGGTCGAGTATAAACATCCAATTCTTTTAGTTTATTTACAAGTATTCTCGATATACCTGGTACATAACCTAATCGCCCAGTAGCTTCCAAATCACTTACTGTCAATTGTATTGATTCAATAAAATCAGTCATATTGATGGCATCCTTACATTGTTCGTTTAAAAACAAATTCAAATTAAAATTGTTATTTGTTATATTATTTTGTTGATAATTGTTTGTGATTGTTTGTTTTTTAGATAATTCCACGACAGTATTTTGAAGTTCTCGATTTTGTTCTATTAATAGTTTTTGCATATCTTTACTTTGCTGTAGAAACTCCATAATAAGGTCCGTATTTATTGTTTTTTTATCAATACCACTTTCTATATTGGTATTGTTATCATTTTCGCTACTGTTTTCACTATTGTTTTCGGTGTCACAATCACTATTATTATCAAGGTTCTCAGCATAAGAAATATTATTTAGGAGAACAATACACTTTTTCTTATGTTTACATAAGCTAGACATGTGTTTATATTGAAGTCCGCACTTACATAAATATATTTTTTCATTTTTGTTTGATAAATGCTTTTTAGTAAGTATGTGACTATTCCAATTTCCTTTTTTGTTTGTAGAAAAATTACATATTTTACAAAAATATTTACCATTAGCCTCCATTAGTATAAGACTGACTCACAATATATTGTATCAATATATATTATTTTTATTACGATATACCATAATATATATTTTATAAAAAACTAATTTATAACATTAGCTGTTTTTCTTCTTTTTGGCTGGAAATCGTTTGTCTAAAGGACTAATAAAAAACAGCTTAATAAAATGCTGACGTAAAATTATGTAAATTGTATGCAGCCAATTTTTTAACAAAAAATCAGAATTTGCAGCATCGTCGAGTAAATTCACTTTTTTCAGAAAATGGATCGATGGTTTTCAAAAATGGACATTTTTAAAAATGTCCAATTTTCAAAAACCGACCCCGATTTATTTTCGTGTTTTTTGAATGTTATTTTGCGTAAAATTATTTATTTTTATTATGATATATAATATATTTGTAATATATATAGATGTCTTCAACATCAGGAAACGGAAGTACGAATTTTGTATTCGATAAAGTGAATGTAATGCCTCATACAGTTGATAATGCAGGTGGATACCAAGCTGCCGATTATCAAGGTAATTTAGTAAGCGGTGGTCATTCTTTAGCATTTTCAGAATTGAAAGGTGGTAAGAGAAAGTCGAAAAAAGGGTCAAAGAAGACATCTAGAAAGTCCTCGAAAAAGATATTCAAAAAACGAAAGACAGCTAGACGCGGTAAAAAAACCATGAAAAACACGATAAAAGGGTTTCTTGGTCTTTTCAAAAAATAAACAATTTTCACTTGGTTGTCATTTCTTATGCCAATTATTCATCTAATAACATCAATGCCATCGCAGAATAATTATGTAAATCTATCAATGTATCTCTAATACCCTCATCATTTATCAAATTTACTCCATTTTTTGTGATAGACATAGAACGTTGTAATTTATCTTCTATTCGCATTAAAACCCCGATAACACCATATTTAGCAAACGCATCACCATAATCAATATTTTTTTTAGTAAATAATTCTAGAGCCTCATTTTGAATTTTTTTCATTTGTTCCACTCTATTCATCGGTTATTGACAATATAAATAATACAAATAAGATAACTTTATATTATTTTACAATACAAACCACGATGGAATAAAAAATATAAATAATCAATATATTTACGTAATATTATGAAATCTAAACCTAATCAAATATCCCCAAAAACACTCGTATCAATCAAACATTTCGTGTTAGTTGGCGTTCTCGCATTGTCTTGGTCATCATCCGAATTATTTGTATTTGTGTTTTTTGATGTCGCATCAATGGCATTCTTTGGCTCAAATGCTCGTTTCCACGTTAGGTCTGTTTCCCAATCAATTTCCATGCCCGAATATTTCGGTGAATCTATTTGTCGTATTCGATAATTACATTTTTTATAAAATCGCTTACGTTGTGTCCATTGATTCTGAAAAATATCATGACTATCGATGATATCAACAATAATCGGATTTTCATGTTTTATACGTAAAATTCGCCCAACAGATTGTGTGATATCGGTTTTAGGTGTGACCATAACTAAAGTTGCCAATGTTTTTATATCGAGTGCTTCTGCTGCCATTGCATAAGTAGCCAAAACAATTTGTTTTTCTTCAGTTTCCTGTAAATTCGTCTGCTTCATACCGCCGACATAATAGCCAACGGAAGCCAAATTACGATGGTTGATAGCATCATACAAATAGGTCAAAAGCGACCGATTATGACATAATACCATAATTTGGTTTTCGGATTCTTTCAATAAGTCACCAATTACACGAACAATGAAATCACTCCTTGGACCGTATTCGCATAGTTTGGAAATCATCGTACTATATTTCGGACTACCACGGAAATCCAATTCGGTCTCGTTGAAACTAGAATCATTTGTTTTGTATTCGATACCACGAACACATACTAAGTCATCATTATCACGTTTTTCACTATATATTTTTTCACCAATAAACATATATAAAACACGTGTCAGTTTATCTTTACGTTCAACGGTAGCAGAAATGCCCAACATATATGGAGTAATTGTTTTGAAAAGGGTTCTTGAAAATTGCTCACTACCAATACGATGAACTTCATCTATAATTGTCAATCCAAAACTATCAAATGTATTCGCGGAATATTCTTTGTCGTAAAGGGTTTGAATCATTCCGATTACGATATCACAACCGTCAATATCGAAAGTCTGCGCCTGGATTTTACCGATTTTTGCATCGGGTAGAAATTCATTGATGCGTTCAATCCATTGATTCATTAAGAATTCTTTATGTACCAATATAAGTGTCTTTTTTTTCAAAAGTGATATTATTTTTAGCCCCATTACCGTTTTTCCTCGTCCACAAGGAACTTCCAAGATACCACCGTTACCATTTATCGAGTCATTGCCATCAACATATTTCATATAAATATCAACAATATTATTTTGATAATCACGCAAAGGTTTGACAAACTCAACCGATATATCGTCACCGCGTTGCATTTCTGATTTAGAAGGAACACCATAACGTTGAATCCCATAGAAACGTGGCAAATAGTATTTATTGGCGTTTTCACGAAATACCGGAAAAGCAGTTGTATCGATTGGTGTAGGACTAAACATAATTGGTTTTACAAATAATTCTTTACGTATTTCGGCTTCATCATCCTTGTTTAATATAGATTTCGGAATAGTATAGCCTTTTTTACCAAGATAAGATTGATTTCGAATGGTAGTTTTGTATTCATCTGTGAGAACAAATTGTTGTAGTGGTTGTGGTGGGTTTTCAGATATTTTGTATGATTTTTTTTTATAAAAAGGGATGTTACGTTTCATAATATAACGACTTAGAATATGTTTATATTATTGGCAATTACTATTTAGGACGTTTCAATTTTATCGATTCATAAATATCAATAATATTCTATGTTTATATTATATATTTATAATCAAATGGAAATTCCAAAAATATTAAAAACAGTCAAACCTTTAGAATTGATATTAATAGGGTTTTTTATTATTTACGTAATAATGCCAATTTCAACACCCCCATTTTTAGCCGGTTTCATTAATTCTTCTTTAGGTATGTTAGTTTTATTTTTGATAGCAATCTTTTTATTTTTCTATACAAACCCAATACTCGGTGTTGTATTTATTTTCGTGGCTTATGAAATCATAAGACGAAGTTCCCAAATAGTAGGAACTGCTGAAATCATGCAATACACACCATCCCAATCTAAAAAAAATGCTGAAATGGTAAAAATGAACCCACCAAAGAGTGAAACATTAGAAGAAGAAATAGTTGCAAAAATGGCTCCTGTTGGACATAGTGATATTAGCATTTATACACCAAGCACATTCAAACCAGTAGCAGAAAGTGTAGGCTCTGCATCATTGGTAAATTAAATTCACCATTTCCAATACAAAATAAGAAAAATATAAATTTCTTATTTTGTTAAGATATGAAAATTTGTATAATAAAACTGATTGGAAAAAAGATAGTAATATAATAACTGACTATATCAAAGAATTTACTATCAATATCCTTACCCAAAATTAAAAAATAAATAAAAGTAACTATCGAGCATATAATAACTAATGCCATATGCAATTTAAAAACATCCTTAAAATAATACAGAAATCCATATTTTATAGTATCAAATATATCTACTATACTCAAATGTTTTAAAAATTCATCATTAATATTGTATACATTACCGATAGAACAATTATTTACAATGGTTTTCATATAATCAGATTCTGATTTGTTATATTGTATTAAAGATACAGAGACACCAAAAATAATAAATAAAAATAAACCAATCATCAATGAATTGCTATTATTATTATTGAATCCTTCAGAAAATAAAAGATAACAAAAATATAGTACAAACATAGATATCCAAATATCAATACTGCGTATTCTTGTCAAAATATCAATATCAGCATTTTTTGAGAATTTATTTGTAGCATCAATTACAACTTTCTTATAAAAATATGGAACTGAAAAAAATAAAATAAAAATGATAAATATAAAAATAAGAAAATAAATACATATCTTTATAATATCCATTTGTTGCTTATTACCGAGTATATCACTATTAATTGGAATATTATATGTTTCTATTTCTGTTTTACTATAACCAGTAGGCGAACAATCGATATAAATGTCACTATTACTATTTGAAAGAGTTGTATTTGAACTACTATTCGGATTATTAGCATTGATAGCAGAATTTGAATTTATAATAGGGGTTGGTTGAAGAGGTGCATTAATAGAAAATAAATCAGTGTATGATGATAATTTTGATACATTTGTTATATTTGTGTTATTTATCACAGTTATTGGTGTTAAATATATAATAATACTATTGTTATTATTTTTTGTGTCTTTATAATAAATATATTGATTTTTATTATTGTTTTGATTTGTATTACCGATTATATCATCAAATCTTACTCCAGTTAGCAAATTAACTTTATTAGAATCCTTAGCATCGTAATTTAACAAAAAATTGATATAATCATCAATACTATAAGGGGATTCAGTTTTAAAATTAGTAATTCCACCGCTGTTACTGTCAGATGCTTTTAATAAATAACATGTATATACCTTATTATTGAAACTACTATTATTAGTATGTTCTATAACTAATTCGCCAATGCATTGATTCGAATCTGTCATACCAGTTATATTATTATGTAAAATTCCATATAAATAAACCCTTTTTGCAGTGTATTTATCCGGGGTCAATGAAGAATAATAAATATTAGTATCACTTCCATTTTCAAATGTAACATTAAAACTTTTTGAACCATTATCTGATATTTTTTGTCTTACGTCAGAAGCATAAATATCTATACCTTTACTATATGTATTATTCAGTTTACCATCAATATTATTTATATGAGAGCTATTAAAATTTGACATATGTATTTTCTTATATTATACGAATATATAGTTTTTTATTATAATAACTATATATTCTAAATATCCAATTATCAAAAATGATAACCTAATATGGCAAATATCGAAACAAATTATTTTCATAAATAGTAGCAATAAAAGTATCTTTATATCCTTCTACATATACTACGTCACCATTATATACTTGGTCACATCCATATTCACTAGTACAACTTTTGCCATTTACACTAATGGGTAATTTTGTATTCAAATTACCAGTATTTGAAATTGTATAATATTGCCATTTATCTCTACCAGCTAAATTACGTCTCCCCATCAATGGTAATATCATATCATTTCTATCATGAGACCTTGTAAGTATACCGACTTGTTGATAACCAGTATTCAACCCACGTGTCTCTATATTGATTGGGACTTGTAAAGGTATTCCACGAATATCACCGGAATCAGTTGGATAAAAAATACCATCACTTTTCAAAGGAGGAGCATATGGGTCAGTAAAAGGATTGATTCGAGTCGAAATTGGTGCTAAAGGTATTGTATTAGGTTGACTGACTACTATAATTTTCGGTTGTGATGATACTTCATTTTCGCGTTTTTGTGCGGGTTTTACCATTTGCGTATGCCATAGATAAATCAATAAAATCAAAATAACAATCAATAAAAATAGAGTCATGTTCTCAATACAAAAAAATCCGGGAATGCATTTTTTACCCATTTTGATAATATAATTTGTATATATTATCAAAATATTATAGTTGCTCCCAGATTAAAATTTTGGAAATTTTGGAAATTTTGGAAATTTTGGTTTTGAAGCAAATACTTGTTCTACATTTCCAAATGCTGCAACTAAATATGAAATGCCAGCTACCATAATATTAGGTATTTTGATAGTAAAATCATCAACCATTTTCATCATTGTTCCTGCATAAATATTCATTTTTAAACGCTTACAATTATAACATTTGTCGCGTATACTTTTTGGCCAATGAATGATATGTATGCCAGTATACCCAAGTATAATAACATCTAATTTTTCTAATCCGTCCCATACTTGTGTTTCAACTGGATATAAATCAACACCCAACATATAGAAACAAAATAGAAATAATCGAACTGGTAAATATAAAACAACACCAATTATATCTAAAATATAATAAAATATACAATTTGTCATGTTACTTATAAAATACAAACTACATATTGTATATGTTCTTACAAATTCCCATGTATATTCAAGAAATATAAAAAAATCAATCAAAACTATTCCGGTAACCACACCTAAGTCTTTTAATTCTACTGCAATTCCGAAAAATATATTAATAATACCCGCAGCGATATTAGCAAATCGTTGTGGTAATGTTAATATAAATTTTACTATCATTGGAATTAATGCCAATGGATTCATGATTATTATGTATCTAGTTATATATTAGATAAATAATTTATTGTTCTAAACCTACCTAGAGATATATATATTTTTGACGAATTATATACCATCAAACATTTGAAATGGGCCAAATCCCATTTCAATCATCGTTGGTGTTTTCACCTCCTTGTATATTTTTATAATGTTCAAATCTCTCAATAAAACTTTCAGCATTTCTTAGTGATTGTTCAATATCTTTCATACCTTTTAATATTTTTGATTGTAAATCTTCATAATTTTGAAAATCTTTCATTAGAGAATCTTTCGTAACAGGTTTTTCTTTTGTAAGAGAATCAATCTTTTTTCCTTTTTCGTTTATATTTTCAGGTTCTAATTTAGTAGTCATTGTATCAATGACATTACCAGAATTATCAGTAACATCGGTTATGCCTGTGTCATCTGTACCATCGACGACATCGGTGCCATCTTTCATACCTTCGCTAACATTTGTTCCATATTTTAAAATATGTGTAAAAACAAGAGATATGAACAAAATAACAATCATATTTTTATTAAAAAATGAAGTTAGAAATCCGATAATAATGAGTGTAAATAAAGAACGAACATCACCTGAGCTAGCAAAATACATTAGGTCGATAACTGCCATAAATACAAAAACATATAAAACATAACGATTATATAAAATAGAATTTATATTGGTATTGAATTTCAAACTTTTACTTAATGTTTTTTTGATAGAATTCATTTTTTGATTTTATTATATACTTTATATATGGAAAAAATTATATAATTTTATGCCTAAATTTATACTATTATAGATTTTCTAATAATCATTATTATCATTGTTTGTGTTGTCGATATTAGTACTATAATCTGGAGGTATATCTCCGCCATAAATATCGAGAACTTCTTTGACAACTTCTTCTCTTTGTATATCACCACGTTGAAATTCGAAACTTGTAATACTCGATGAACGTTTACCACGGAATTTTTGTAGAAAATCCTCCAAACCATTCAATTCATTTGCTCTGTCGTATTGTTCTAAATCACCTGTAATTACCAAACGGCTATTTTCGCCTAAACGAGTTAATAACATTTTCATTTGTGAAACTGATGAATTTTGCATTTCATCTGCAACTATCCAGCAATTCTTAAACGTTCTCCCACGCATATATCCTAATGGTGAAATTTCGATGATTTTTTCTTCCATCAAAAATGTAACTTCTTTTGGGCTAATAAAATTATATAAAACATCATAAATAGGTCTAACCCATGGTGCCATTTTTTCTTCTAAAGTGCCGGGTAAATACCCCAAATCTTCATCGACAGATACAGATGGGCGTGTGAAAATGAGTTTTTCGTATATTCCCAAAAGGAAATTTTTGACACCATATTCGGTAGCAAAGAGTGTTTTACCAGTGCCGGCAGGACCAGTGGCAACGACGATTTTTTTCGATTTCTGTTTCAATATGTTATTATAGATTTCTTGGCTTTCGTTTTTTGGTTTTGTAAATTTGGTTTCAAACTGTACTTTTTCATGGGGAGATAAATATTGTATATTTTCATAAAATTTACGTTGTTTTGTTATCGACTGTTCTCTAGCAGTGAATTCAGAATAGTATTCGTTCATAATTTCTTTTTCGTTTTGTTTCTTCGATTTACGATTACGACGCTTGATTTCCGGCTTTGGTTCTCCTAATTCCCTAGAAAAATCAAGAACATCAGTCTCAACAGAATTATACATATTTCCGTTTTATATTAGTCTGGTATTTTTTTTACGAAAAATCAACCATACGAAAATAACTTTTTATCGAGTCCTGTCTGGACACAAAATAAACGATGAACAAATATGCCGGAAATGAAAACAATGACTAAAACTTTCCAGAAAGTCCAATTAAAAAAACGGGCAATCAAATATGCGCCAATTATTGTTACGACAGTATCGAGTATTGCCATATCGAATATGCGATATTTACGTAGGCCGGTACGTGGGGTACCGAAAAGGTTTTTGTATTTACAAAGGTCGAGCATCACTTATAGATAGATATATAAATGGATAGATAGAAAAATATCAAAAAATTCAACAAAATTGGAAAATACATTTACAGAAAGAAAATAATATTTTTATGCGGCAAAATGGATTATTTTTTTTGTAAATTCGTTTAATCAAAAACAATAAATCAAAACCAAATAAAAATATCCTTATTATATTATTTAGAAGAATAATGCCCGAGCCAGCTTTTGTCGAACCAATACTTAAACCTGACGATAATCGCTTTGTAATGTTTCCAATCCAGCATAATGATATTTGGGAAATGTATAAAAAACAAGTTGACTGCTTTTGGCGGGCAGAGGAAATTGATTTGTCAAAAGATTTGAACGACTGGAACAACATGACAAGTGATGAACAACATTTTATTAAAATGATATTAGCATTTTTTGCTGCAAGTGATGGGTTAGTTCTTGAAAATTTAGCATCTCGTTTCATGAGTGACGTTCAATTGTCAGAAGCTCGTGCATTTTATGGTTTCCAAATTGCAATGGAAAATATACATAGTCAAACATATTCGTTATTAATCGATACATATATTCGTGACGAAGAAGAAAAAAACACACTATTCAATGCTATTGAAAACTTTCCATGTATTAAAAAAAAAGCGGATTGGGCTAAAAAATGGATTTCTGACAACCGTAGCAGTTTTGCTTCAAGACTTGTTGCTTTCGCTGCCATCGAGGGCATTTTTTTTTCCGCTGCATTTAGCAGTATATATTGGATAAAGAAACGCGGTTTAATGCCTGGACTAACATTCTCAAACGAACTCATTTCACGTGACGAAGCGCTACATACAGAATTCGCTGTATTATTGTACTCGAAATTACAGCGTAAATTACCAAAGAAACGCATCTATGAAATAATCCAAGAAGCAGTCGAAATCGAAAAAGAATTTATTACCGATGCTATTCCATGTAGAATGATAGGCATGAATACAAAACTCATGATACAATATATCGAGTTTGTAGCCGACCGTCTATGTTTACAGTTAGGATATGATAAAATATACAATTCACAAAACCCATTTGATTTCATGGAATTGATTAGTATCGAGTCCAAGGTCAATTTCTTTGAACGTACCAACGCAGAATATGCACTTGCAAATAAAACTGTCGATAAAGATATATTCGAATTCAATGCTGACTTTTAGATTGATATATATAGTTTTTTCAATAAAAAATTATATATATTTATTATATCATGAAAAAATATACTCATAAAAAACAAATCAAAACCCAAAAACAATCAAAAACGAAAACACAGAAAGGAGGTGTTTCTCCTGCAAATACTCCTGAAAATGTAACAAATAATCGACGAATGCGTAATTCTAATTATTATAATGATTTTGCAGATTCTTTCATAAGTACTCCGTCTGATGATTATGAATATAATAACAATAATATAAACTTTCATAGAGGCACCAGAAGAGGTCGTTCTGAATCAGGAGACTCATTTGATAATTTAGTAAACCGATTGGATTTTTCAGGGGTTACGACATCGCCAGATTATAATTTAATGTTATCAGATGATTTAGAAAATGACGATAGTTTCATGGAGCCTGAGCCAGTTAATCTGATACCCGGGGCAAGAACATATGAAGTTATATCTAACCCAGACCCATTTATAAATGAAAAACTAAATAATGAAGTTTCTGAAAAAATAAAACTAATACCAGCAAACAAATTGAAATTTAATATGAATAAAAAAGTCTTTGATTATATAAACGATGAAGAACTATCAGTAAAAGAATTCATAAAAAAAGACCCCACAAATAATATTATCATCAGAGACGAAGATGAAAATTATTATTTTGTAAATAAAGAAACAATAAAAAATAATCAAGAAACATCAGATTTATTTGTATGTAATGAAGCTACAATCGGTTGGACAGGAATAAAAGATTTACTAGAAAAAACAAATACAAATTTTCCATTGTACAATATGAATTCAGTTGGAATAGAAAACTATGTATTCAAGCCGGATATAGAGAATCTTATAAATGAAAACAATAAAAATCAACTTTATTATTTGATTCCAACTAAAACGGTTGTGCCAAGTACAGTTTCAAAACCAATATTAGAAATTTATCAACCAAATGTTACTAGTGCAAATCATTGTCAAACCGGAAAAGGGGGTTTAGTATTTAGGTTGGTCTCTATTAATAATCTAAAAAATAGAAGTATGAAAAGAATTTCGAAATCAATAAAAAGACAGAGAACCATAAAAAAGCCGAAAAGAATACTAAAATAATATTTTATACTATTTTCAAATTTACAAAATAGTATAAAGATTTCTACGTATATTATTCAATGTACAATACACCAAATTTGGATACACAATTACGAAGCATGTCGAGTAACATTATGAATATGGTAGTATTTGATAAATTTAAAACTGGAAAACCCATATTCGATGCTTTTATTACAACATGCGTGTTGACTGCTATTACTTATATTTTTCAATTCATAAACGATAAAACGACCAATTTTATTCGATTAATACAAACATTTGAATATGATTTTGAATCCATATTTTGTACGAAAAATATGGTTGAATATGATGGAAAAATAGCATTAGCAACGGGATACTATGAAAGCACACTGAATCAATCCAACGCATTTAGTGATAGATTCAAAGCTTTATGGAATCATATTATTGAAAATGTAAGCGACAACGACACCATCAACCACATAAAAGAATACTCGTTTGGTAACAATTCATACAAAGAAAGGGATTTGGGAATTTACATGGTAGTACAAAGTAAAAAATTCTTGATATCCAAAGAACATCAGATATATGCTTTTACGACTATAGATACCGAAGACCCAGAATCAGAAAAAAAATCTGATAAATCAAAAGGAGTGAGTAGAATTGAAAAAATCGTTATCAAATTATTTTCATACAAAAGCAGCATCAATGTTATCAAGGAATATGTTGAAAATATCACACAAAAATATTTGAGTTCTATTGAAGATTTACGGGATAACAAGCGATTTATTTATACACTTACCAATGCTAAATACGAAGAAAATAGATACGAAATGTGGGATGAAAATTTATTTTCTAGTACACGCCAATTCAATAATATTTTTTTCAAAGACAAGGCACTATTAATAAAGAAACTCGATTTTTTCTTGAACAACAAAGATTGGTACTTCAACAAGGGCATTCCATATTCAATCGGAATAGGAATGCATGGACCGCCAGGCACAGGTAAGACATCATTGATAAAGGCAATCGGGAATTATACAAATCGTCATGTTATTGTGATTTCATTGAAACTAATAAAAACGAAAAAACAACTAGATGACATATTTTTTGAAGAACGTTATAACAAAGACAACAAAAAAAGTAGCATTGGATTCGATAAAAAAATCATAGTGTTTGAAGACATCGATTGCGTTGGTGATATTGTTTTAGATAGAGAAAAGAAGAAAAATAAATCGGTTACAGGTTTTGGAAAAAAATTGGATATCGAAGAACTTACTAGTGAATCAAAAGTAAATGTTGGTGATTTACTGGAGACAATGGCAGAAAAAGCAACCGACAAACCGGATTTTTCTAAGATTTTATTGGATGATGAACCGATTACATTGGATGATATTTTGAATTTATGGGATGGAATTCGCGAAACACCTGGACGAATCATGATTATTTCTTCGAATCATTATCGTGATTTGGACCCGGCATTGATACGTCCAGGGAGAATCGATGTAACCATGGAATTGTCTTATGCATCCCGTGGAATTATAAAAGAAATGTATGAGCATTTGTTTGATGAACCTCTCGAATATGGGAAATTAGAAGAGGTCGAAGATGGTTTTTATTCACCTGCCGAAATAATCAATATTTATATAAATGAAGAAAGACAGAAGGAGCGGTTTTTGGAAAGGCTGTATAAAAATCAGCATGTTTGAATATTTTTGTAAATTTCAAGTAATATTTCAGTTATAGTAATAGGATGAGTTTAGAATTGTTATATAAATTTGTAAATATATAATATATTATGCCTGAACCGATTACATTGTCAAGTACTACCCAAACTTTGACAAAAGTTGATACTAATCCTTTTGTTACATATAGTGGTCAAAATACAATTGGCGGTGATACTGGTGCTAAAAAATTTTTCAAAGGTTTAGAAACAACTGGTGTAAATAATGCTTTATATTATTATTCTACAACATATAGCAGTGCTTTTTCAGGCGGTTCTGATTATTTATATATTATTCATCCTGATAATACTGTTGCTTCTGGGTCTTATGATTGTAATATTACTGTAAATTTTCCAAATTTTACAAATTACACTTTATATTATCATTTAGTTGGTGGAGGTGGTATGGGTAACGATACTAGTTATAATACTGGTTTGGGTGGAGGTGGCGGTAGTGGTGGTAGTTATGTTAACGGAAATGTAATTTTATCATCGAATGATATAATAAATATTACAATCGGGAGTAGTAATACAAATACAAATATAATTGTAAATGATACTACAAATACAGCATCTTGTGGTTTGACCGGCGTAGTTCAACAAATTAACAAAGCTTCTTTTACAGGTTCTTCGTTTACAGATTACGGTTTTAGTAGAAACAAAAATGTTTATTTTTATGGTGGTGGTGGTGGCATTGGTGGTACTTCTAATAATAATACTGGCATTATTTCAGTAGGAAGTGGTGGTAATGCTGCAGGTGCTGTAGGTTTAACAGGTATAACAGGTACTAATCAAAATGGTGGTGCCGGTGGTGGTTACAATGGTGGAGCAGGTGGCGCAGTTAATCAATCTGGTGGAGCAGGTGGTCCTGGTGGTGGTGGTGGTGGCGCAGGTACTGGGGGTACTTCTATTAATAAAGCTACTGGTGGCTCTGGTGGAGCAGGCGGTGGCGGTGGGGGTGGTGGTGCCGGTCAAGTAGGCGGTTATATTAATAATGGTGGTCTTGGTGGTGTTGGTGGTGGCGGTGGCGGTGGTGGCGGTGGTGCTAGAAATGGTGGTGCTTTTGGTAACTATGGTGGTAAAGGCGGTGTTGGTGTAATAGTTTTATATCTTGCACAAACTTCAGAAAGCCAGGTACCATGTTTCAAAGAACAATCTCTCATTCTTACAATCAATGGTTATATCCCTATTCAAAACCTCCGAAAAGGAGACTTAATAAAAACCCTATCAAATGGCTATGTTCCATTAAAAATAATTGGAAAAAAAAATATTGATAACAAATTCTCTGGTTCATCAATTAACCGTTTATTTGTTTGTACTAATAAAAACTACCCTGAAGTATTTGAAGATTTATATATCACAGGTCTACATTCTATTTTAGTAGATAACCTAACAGAAGAACAACATGAAAACGTAAGAAAATTATATTATTCAAATAATGATATTTTAAAAACAGAAGGAAAATTCAGGTTACCAGTATCATTAGATGAAAAAGCATATGAATATGGAATAGAAGAAGAAGTAACAATCTATCATTTAGCACTAGACAATGAGAACGAATATGATAATTATGGAATCTATGCAAATGGATTATTGGTGGAAACAACATCCATAAAATTATTGAAAGATTCTGATATGACATTATTAGAATAAAAAACTAAAAACATACATTTTTATATGAAGAAATAATCTATAAAAATGAACAAAAATGAACAAAAATGAACATGTTTGAAAAGTTTGAAAAATATACTTACAATATGAGAAATTTTAAGTATATATATAATTAGTTGAATTTTTTACTTTTCATAAATACCCAATGTTCTAGCACTCGCATCCGTAGCATTTACAAATTTCGGCATCCAAAAATAGGGTAAAATTCTCGACATTCCCTTATAGTGAGATTCAAATATCTTACGATAATAAAACTGTTCCGCCGTCTTCGGCAACAAATGAATTTCTTTGTTTATTTCTGCAAGTGTTATCATCGCAAGATGTTCATACATTCCAGGAGATTTCTCAATATATGAATATTCAACTAGTTCATTTTCAAGAAATTGTTTATCAAAATGCTCCTGAATAATCTCATAAAGCGAACGCGAATGTTGTGAAACACCATCACTGAATGCTTCCTTTTTCCTCCATAAAATCCTATCTGGTAAAATAGGTTTGCCACGTGAATTCATATAAAAATTATCACTAAAAGCAGTTCGAATCAAAAATTTTTCCATTTTATCACTTAATACATGATTACGGATTTCAACTGGAATCGATAAATAATATTGTACCCAAGCGCGGTCTAAAAATGGTGTCCTTGGTTCCAGGCCATGGGATGAAATCGATTTATCAGAACGCTGTACATCAAACATATAAATATCATTCAATAATCGACGGGTTTCCTTATCAAAATCAATCATATCCGGTGCATAATTCATATACAAATAACCACCAGCTAATTCATCGGACCCATCACCATTGAATATAACCTTGGCATCACTATGTTCCGAAATATATTTACCCAACAACCAGTTACCAATACTTGCACGAACAGTCGTAGTATCATAACTTTCGATAGCATGAATAACGTTAGGTATAGCATCCAAAAAATCCTTTTCTGTCAAAACAATCTCAGTATGTTTTGTTCCCAAATAATCCGCTACAACTTTTGCATTTTCCAAATCAACGGAACCTTCTAATCCAATACTATATGTTTCAATCTTAGGAAGGCCATTTTTTACATGATAATCGTTTACAAGAGCAGTAATCAAACTACTATCTAATCCGCCAGATAGCAAGCACGCAATCGGACGTTCAGTAGTACAACATCGTTTTTCGACAGCCTGTACCAAATATTTTTGTATATTTTTATAAATATTGATATATGTTTCGATGGATTTATCGACAAACATATTTGTAACAAATCCAGGTTTATGGTAACTAATGCCCGCATTGATGGGCTCCCAATGTGAACATGCTTGGTAAGATAAATTCATTGTCATATAAGTTCCTGGTTGGAATTGATATATTTCATAACTGAAAATACTCGATTTATCATCATTGTATTTTTTCAAAACATTGGATTTTGCACGGTCTTCGATATCTTGGTTTAGTTTGTTCTTGATATCAACTAACATTTTCATTTCACTTGCAAATCCATATATATCAGTTTCATTTATATGACCTTTATAAGTATAATTCGGTTTTAAAAAATAGAGTGGACGAACACCATAAGGGTCTCTAGCAATATAAATTTTTGATTCGGGGTTTTCCAAACGATAATCAATCAAAACAAATGAAAAAACTCCATCGAGCATTTGTAATGTTTGGTCGATTCCGTATTTTTTGTATAAGTGTACGATCACTTCGCAATCAGAATCCGTTTTAGGTTGGATATTCATCGATTTATAGAGTTGTTTATAGTTATAAATTTCGCCATTACAAATAATACAGATATCATTGATAATAATTGGTTGATTTGAATTATCATTTAGACCATTGATGGCAAGTCGATGAAATCCAAACAATGCTTTTATCATAACACTTGTTAATTTGGAATATTCAGGACCCCTGTTTTTCCCTTTTTTAAATTGTTCTTCAACAAATTGCATGGTTAAATCATTGTAATTATTTAATAAAGTAAAAATGCCACACATCTTAGTAAAATATTTGAAAATATCTTTATACCATTTTTCATTTATTGAAATGTACTTGTTTGAAATAATAAAATCATAAAAACCATAAAAACAAAAATATAAAAAATATGTATATGTATATACAATGGATACTATAAACTATAAAATAATCGATAATATACCTCAAAAAAATATGAACAATATCGATATCGATACAATAAAAATAAACGAAATGATTATAGGTTATGATACTATACAAAAAACTTCGAATATAGATAAAACAAACAAATATGATTTAGAAATAATCCAAGAACAAATACCGGTTATTGTAAAAAAAAATAATGATAATAACATTAAAAAAAATGGTTATATTGTTGTTCTCGATAATGGTGATACCATTGACAAAAGTCAAGAACAAGAAGACTATATCGTAAACCCAGCATCTAATAACAATAAAAAAAATGACAATAACAAAATGAGTACTTTTACAACATTTTATGTAGGGTCATTAACAATTGTTGGATTGTTTATATTTTATCGGTTGATACAGAAAACAAAATAGATACCCCCGACAAAAATCTAGTTGCACATCAAATAAATAATTTTATGTTATTTATTTGATTTTTTGTATTTTGATGGATTTTATAGTTTCCATCTCTTGTATATTTCGAGGGCAACTAAACCACCTAAAATTTGAGCTACACAGTATGGAACTAAATCATTGATTGGTAAAGTTCCAGCAGAGGCCATGACAATGGATACTGCTGGATTGATATATGCCTGAGAAATATTCCCGGCCAATAAAAGAACAAACGATAATGCAGCACCAATTGCTAATGGATTACCTGTTGCTAAAATAATATAAACAAAAAAAGCGGAACCTAAAAATTCGACTAAATAATTGTACATTTTGTATTATATATATTAGCAAACGAAAAAATTAATGATTTAAATAAGGTTGTTTAATTCCATAAAGCATTTTTGAAACGGGATTGGGTGCAGGATTGGGTGCAAAACTAGGTGTCAAATTATTGTTTCTATTCGCCCCCTTTTTAGCTGGCGCAACTGCTCCACCTGCACGAACTCTTCTCAATGCATCACGTGTAGTATTTATATCACTATTTGTAGTAAACCCCGTTGGTTTATTGTCCGCATTCAAACTACCAACACCAACTTGTATTGTACGACGATTCGTAGTAACCTGGGATGCATCACGGTTGCCATACCATTTTTTTCCATTAATATAGTTTGATGATTCGCCGGTTGGTAAACTTGTTGTTTGTTGGATATTACGTCTAGCTCGCCAATTATAGGTAGTATGAGTAGTAGGGACATTGATTGGATTATTTGGTAATGTGCGACTATATATATTTCGAGACATCTCGAAACTACTATCACCATCACTCGTGCTATCTTTTTGTGGCATAGCACGAATTGAGTTTAATTGGCCATTATTGATATTATTTATAATAGGACCCTGTAAAGTACTATTTGTGAAGTTCATATGAATATAAGATAGCTATATATTATATTCATAACAAAAACAAAACAAACAAAAAATCAAAATAATCAAACAACCAAACAAAACTACAAACGGCATTATTATTAACGACGAACAGCCATCAAAGGAACATAAGATGCATTGCTTTGGTCACCACCATATTTCAAATCATTGTAATTTTGATTCATAGCTTTTTGTTTTCTGAAAGTGGTGTAGTCCGATGAATCTGGAACAAATCTACTATTGCCCGAACCAGCTTGAACTCCAGTACCATCACATCTTGAAATAATAGAACCGATAGGACCTTGGCGCCCAGGGTATGTATTGTTGACTTGGTTGGCACCACCACAAACATAATTGATTCTTCCTAAGAAATCACCTAAATTATTGACGGCACGAAATGGTGTAATTACACGATTTTTTCCATTTTCTTGACCAATAGCCCCGGAACCATTCCATGATTTTCTCAGTATTCTTCTAGTCATAATTTGTTCACTATCTTTGAAATTATTTATTGTTTGTTGAGGTGAATAACCTTGAAATGGACCTCCTAAGTTATTTACGTTTACTGGCATTTTATTTATGAAATATATATTATGGCATGATATTTTTTTAATATTGATAATATATTACTAAACAATATATATTTTTATTCTTTGTTCTTTCTTGTTTTTTTATCAACTTTATTTGTAACTACCAAACCACGTGAATTTTGTGTTATTCGAGTCTGAACTAATTTTTTTTTATTTTTCTTTTCTTCTTTTTCAACCGTATGTTCATCCAAATCTACCAAATCTTCCATGATTTTACCTTTGTATTTATTAACTAAACCTTTCAATAAATCATGATTTATTTCCTCAATATGGTCGTCTTGTTTTCGCGCTATTTTCAATAATCGTTTTTCTTCACGCCGCGTTTCTCTTTGCCTTCGATTTTCATCTCTAATCATATTTTTGATAGTTCTACGTATTCTTTTGTATTGTTTTGTACGTTTTTTCTGTGTTTTTTTGATATCACCCTGAATACCCTTCTCGATATTCGTAATATCTTTGTTTTTTATTTTCAAGATAGCCTTCTGTGTTTTACGTGTATCACGTATCGTCATTCTCACGACACTTTTTTCTAAATCATTCAAATCCATTTTCATGAGTTTCTTCAAGTTCTCAATTTTTGATTTGTAACTATTGACATCGATTTTTAAGTTCTCATGTAATTCTTGTATTTTTTTATTATATTCATCGATTTCAGCATCATAGCCCGCAATAACAGGGTGTTGTTTTATCAATGTTTTCAATGGAACATCACCTGTTATTTTAACACCACAATTTTTTTTAATAGAATACAAAGTAGTGCCCTTGTACTTTTCGTATTCTTCGTTTAATGTTTCCGTATTTGTTTTGATATCACCTAGTGCTTTTTTACGGACTTCATTTCGCTGTTTTATTGTTTTTTTCATTTCTTTGATTTCATCACGAATTTTCTTGACTTCCGCTTTAGCTTCATCAACAAGGTTCTTGATGTTTCGTTTAACGATTTTTTCACATTGTTTTTTTGGTTTACCATCGAGGTGACCACATATTTCGTTTTTCAAAAAATTAAACTTATTTTTGTCTAAATCACTTAATTCGCCCTGTATTTTCGTATTGTTCTCTATTATTTTTTCTTGAAGGCCATCAGAATTGGAGTTCATGATATCACGTACTATTTTTTTATCGAATTTTTCAGCTTGTGAAATATCATTCGTAATAGGAACATTGATATACTCGATTTGTGGTTGTGCAAACTGTCTTGCATCTTTTTCACGATTCAAATAACTTATATGTCCAGCTATATCATCTAAAAATTGTTCTCTACCATTTTCCGTAAATTCGCCAATTTCATTCAAATATCGAGTCGAAAAATCATCAAACCCACTTGGTAGTTGTTGTTCTGAAGGTTTGCATAAATTCATTAGTTTTATTAGTTCCATAGGATTTTCAGTAATAGGTGTAGCGGTCATTAATAATAATTTCACGGAATTAGCACCAGATACTTGATAAGAATTCATCAATGCTTGATGGAAAGCATCCATATCAGGGCGTTCAATACTAGATAAATCACCACCTCCATATAATTTATGAGCCTCATCAATAATAAGAAGAGTTTTATTCAATGGGTCAAGTTCTCCATTTTGTTTTACTAATGTTTTATAAAATGCGTTTTGTTTCGAAACCAAGTTACTGAATTGTTTGTATGACATAGGACGAATACGCCATGATTTCGATAAAAGACGCATACGTTTATTTTGTTCATCTGGAATTTCTAATCCACTATGTGTTATCGAGTTACGTATGCTATCATTACAAACTTGGTCAAACATATTTTTCCATATGTCATTTTTCAAAGTGGTTCTAGTTACCCAAAGAATAGTATATCCCTGTTTTTCAAATGTACTCGTCGCTGCAGCAATTGCACTGCACGTTTTGCCAGTACCCACACTATGCCAGAGCAACATTCCTTTGATAGGATTCATGGGTGTAAAATAATGGCGTATAAAATCTTGTGTCGGTGTAAATTTGATGACATCACCTGATGCGCCACCTGATTGTTTGCATAAGTTCTCCATTTTCACGACATCCCACGCAAAATCACTATAATTATTACGTATATTATCACGCATTGCTTCAAACCCCATGCGCTGATTTTGGTTGATACCATTGTTCGTATTGATAATGAGTGTTGGAACCATGGACTTGATACGTAGTTTAGGCCCACCACCATAAACAAATTCAATATCTTCAGGTTCATCCAAATCTTCGTTCATATCAATCGAGAACAAATGGATATTTTTATTCAATTCATAATCGACTGACCCGTAAATAGCGGTTTTTTCTAATTCATGTGCAAAATGATACAAACGGACATCTATATTCAGTGCTTTCAAATAAAGGTCCATAGTGCTTTTAGAATTCAAAAAACTAGCCTGTATTTTTTCAGGAATAGATAAATCATAGACGTGTACATAGAGTGGCCATCCACGAGTAGGATGGAATTCGAGCCCTTTTTGACCACAAGTACGTGTTCCACGACCAATTACCTGTTTTTGGTCAGATGGATTCACGGAAGGTTCATAAATATGGATGTATTTGATATCGAATAAATCAATGCCCTCTTTGAAACCACTATCCATAACAATGATTCTGGCTAAATCACCATATATATTATCCGGACGCTGGTTGAAGTTTTTCAAAATGGATTTTTTCATGGATGTCGTAATCGGTTGGTCATAAACAGAAACCGACGACAGCAAATAAAAATTATCACCCTTGGTTTTCAATAGCTGTTCGTTCGATAAAAGTTCGATTTTACTGTATTTTTTTTTGTCGGATTTTTCATTTTGTACTGGTTTGGATGAATACCCTAATGTCATACCTTTGGCAATGAATGCTGATGCTAATAGTTTAGCTCCATATGTACCTGATTTCAAATCAGAAAAAATGAAATGTTTGAATTTTTTACCGTATTTTTTCATATCGTTTTTGTCTAGTTTATCGATTTTATCCAATAAAACATGTAATTTAGGTGAATGGTCGCGAATATCACCGATTAGTTTTTCTGGTGAAAATTCTGGATTATCGAATTTGTATTGATTGCTACTAGTGCTCCAATTGGAACGTTTACGAACACATTCCGGATTATATGATATAATACCCTGTTCTTTTATCATATTTTCTAAATCTCCCACCGAGAACCTACCTTGAAATGATTTAGTATATTCATCTTCTAAATCCATTTCTTCTATTTCGCTTTCCATCGATGAACCAGGAGAACTTCTTGCTGAACTGCTCGTAGAACTTCTTGCTGAACTATTAGACATTTCAAATAAAACAAATATAAAAGGTATATTATATAATCATATAATTTTATATATAATTATAAGAATGGATGAAGCAGAAATAGACAAAATGACGATGGAAATGTTTATGAATAGAAAAAACTATAAAAAATACTTGGAAAAAACAGACCCATCCAAATTTTCAGATTTGAAAATACATCATGAAGATATAGAGAAATATCGCGGTTCGATACTATCTATGACAGATGATTTATTAGAGGACCCTAATTTACAAATATCAAATGAAGTCAATGAAATATTTGATGCTTATACAAAAGTAATAATAAGATATTTGAAACATAGGGAAATGGAAAAAAACTTGAATAATGATTTTGAAAACAATAAAGTCGACGAAGACGTGATGTTTGGTGAAATAGATGAGCCGAACCAATCAAACCAATCAAATCAAATGAATTCATACTGGAGTGGAGAGACCGTGGTAAAAAAATCCTCAAAAACGAAAGACATATCGAAATTTGGTGTTGATATGTTTTTACGTAGTAGTAGGAGTTGAATCTAAAAATTTACAATTTTTCAAAGCATTTACATAGTCGCTTTTTATTTTCTCAGTATCAGTTGTATAATGAACATTCCAACCTTTATTTCTCATTAATTCACATCGTTCATATCTTTTTATCATCTTATTTTTAATAAATTTCAATCCTAAATCACACATATGTTTATTTATATATACATTCGAACTATATTTTACATCTCCAGTAGGTTGACACGTATGTGAACCTGGGCCGTAATTCATGTCAATAATTTTTTCTCTCAAAAAACATAAACTCTTACTCTCTAAAGGATTTTCATAATATTTTTTTATATTTTGTAAATCAATATCTGATAAATCCAATCTTTCACTTTCTCCTACCATTTGTACACCTTTTACTTTTAAAATAGTTATTCCATTATTTTTTTCTTCTATTAATTCATTTTCGGTTACACATAAAAATTCATCTAAATCTGCCATTATCACCCAGCCATTTTTGATTTCTTTCCAACAACTGTTTCTTATTTTAATAAGCAAATCTTCATTGAATATATTGTTACTACTAAAAGAGATTACATTACAATTCAATGATTTAGAAATTTCGACTGAATTGTCTGTTGATTCATTGTCATAAATAGTTATTTTACAAGATGGTAAATATTTTTTGTAATGATTTATTGCATGCGGTAATAAAACACTTTCATTATAGCATGTTAAAAACACATTTATGTTCATATTATACAATATGCAGGTAAAAAAGTACAATCAACCAATCTGTAATGTATTACTAAATACACTTATACTATTGTACTTTCAAATTCTTTTTCCCAATCGACGAATTTAGATAACCATCTGGTTTCCCCATGGGTGGATACACCAGGTATAGATGATACTATCTTTCTATTTTTTGTTTTTATCAAATCACAAAATAGCTGAAAATCATATGGGTGTGTGCCACCACAATGTTTATAATATAAATCAATATCTTCTTTTATCGTTTTTACGGTAGCAGCAAACGTCATACATACGCTATTTGTTAATTTCCAATGACTACTGTTACTTAATAATACTCTAGTTAGTTCGCCTCCTTCTGAAATAAAAGGGTTTGGACCACCTTCTGAATGATTTATATATTTATCAGGATGGTCATAGCCCGATGAATAATGACCTAATTCTAATCCTTCTTCAATTATTTTAGGTGCATTTTTTGTATAAATATAATCATCTTCGCAAAAATATATTTTTTCATCATCATTAAAATTATTCATAGCAAAATTGACAGAATACATGAATGAGCCAGCGTTCGATAATTGAGTTCGCATTATTTTATCCTTTTCTATAGTTTGACATAAGAAATCATAGGTATCATCAGAAACATTATCAGCAACTACATAAATATCATAACCGATAAATATTTTCAAAAAATGTGAAAAAACTCCTCTTTTTGTAACATATTTTGGTTTTATTTTGTTATATCCACCATCACTAATTCTATAAATTATTTTCATGTCGTAGTACTTACGTATATACGTATATATAATGATTTGGGATATCTTTATATTTTTATAATTACAAGATTTTATTTGTAATGATATTGTATAAATGAAACAAACTAAATATAGAAACAAAAAAAACAAAAAAAATATCAATAAAACGAAAAAATATTATAAAACCCAAAACAATCAATTTGAAAAAATGAACTGTAGCCCCGCAGTAAACAACAAAACCCCTATAAAAGATAGTTGTTTTACGCCAGATGTTCTCAATGAAATAAAAACCTCCTACAATGAATATCATCCAGATTCAAAAATTACAACAACCAACCCTAAACAAATATGGTATGAACTCAAAAATCGTCTTTCCACTTGTAAAAAAGAAGATTGTTGGCTGAAAGAAATAAGAGACCCTAGCATACGAAACAAAATAAATGAATATTTGTTTGCACCTTACCAACCAAAAGAATGGAAAAAAAATCATAATACATGGCTATCGAATTACGATATACTCAATGTTCTCAAACAATATGAATTATCAAATAAAAAATTCAAACTTATTGGTCCAACACCGATTGATTTTGATTCGCGTCCAAATGATATGAATGGACAATGCGTATGGGAAGACCTATGTGAATTTTCATTAGAGAATTTCATGAAAAAACACAATAATAAAACAAAAATCGGTATAGTATTTAATTTAGATAAACATAATCAAGGAGGTTCTCATTGGGTATCTATGTTTGTAGATTTAGAAGATAAGTTCGTGTTTTATTTTGATAGTGCGGGTGATAAAATACAACCAGAAATAGAACGTTTAGCTAATGCTATCATAAAAGAGGCTTCTGTATTATCTGAACCATTGATTATCGAATTTCATCAAAATTATCCTATTGAACATCAGATGGGAAATAATGAATGCGGGATGTATTCGTTGTTTTTTATAATTACAATGTTGACAGGTGAAATAAACAAACCCACTAAAAAAAAGGTTTTTAGAAATTATCATGAAAAAATAGGATTTTTCAAAAAAGGACGAATTCCAGATAAATATATGAATAATTATAGAGATATATATTTTAATAAATAAATATTATTTTGTCTAGATATGTTAGATAATACAATAACATAAATATATATTATATGAATACAGATGCTGATACTGATACTGATACCAATAAAGACCCTAAAAAAATAGATGCTATTCTCAAAGTATATCCATATATAGGTAATTCAGAAAACAGAAAAGGATATAATATTGGTGATATAAAACTTGCAATGAATGCTAGTGAATTACCATTTAATAGTTTTGATCAAGTCGATTATACAATTTCAAATTTATTCAATTATTTGAATGATGGTAAAAATCCCAAAGATTTTTTTGTTTATCATCCCGAAACTATTTCATTCGTACCAGTATCTAATAAAATAGAACCTAAACAAAATGGCGGGTACAAAAGAAACCGTAGAACAAAAAATCAAAAAGTTACAAATAAAAAAACTGTAAACAAAAAATCAAAAAACTACAAACGAAAATCTTATAAAAAAAAACAATAATATAAACACATTTTTTTATATTATTACAAATGGCGCTTTATGTAAATCCCGAGAACCAGAAACTACTTTGGAATATCATCAATAAACATCCAAAAATAAATGAATATTTTTCTAATAAACCAATCGCAAACAAACATCGTTGGTTTCAAACATGCATAGAATACATATACGAAAATATAAAATACGAGAAGTTGACAATCCAAACATTACAAGCATACAACAAAGACACATTGAAATATATGCTTAATTTGATAAGTGAACCGAACAAACAATACAAAACAGAGTATCCCCAATCAGTATTAGAAACACAGTTTACTAGAACTATTGACGACCAAGCATCACAGCAATATCTTTCAAAAAGTGATATTTTGAATCAAACTTTCAATATGCGTCAAAAAGAGTATGAAGATATGGTTGAAAAAAAAACACCAGAATCAATAGATTTTCGCGATAAAATAGACGATGAACCAATGTCAAATATGGAAGAAGTTTTGAGAACACACTTACAAATGCGTGAAAATGAATTAAAACAATATGCTCCATTACCTTTGGTTCCTGAAAATAAAAACAAAGCTGTTATTTTTAGTGATAATTCTAATGTTGAGGAAAAAAGAATAAAATCCGTTTCTTGGGAAGATAATGATATTGAACTATTGAAAAAACAAATTAGAGAACTTATTGAAAAAACGGAAAAAATGCAAGAAGAAATCGATGGTTTGAAATACAAAAAAGATTTGTTGGAAACACAAGAAAAAGAACAAGATACACCTGATAAATAATTGTATACAACTGATATAAAAAATAGAGCTATTAATATGATAAAATCAAATAAAATGGAATTATTTAAAAATACACTTTTTATCAACTTGGACCATCGAACTGATAGATTAGAGCATGCTATCAATGAATTCAAAAAAATGGATATCAATGCTCAACGTGTAAACGCTAT
>Ga0209191_1000508_pt1 | contig 29857 bp, 21 predicted proteins | sample S_130626_EF_Meta_FD_187320 | JGI IMG/M metagenome (GOLD analysis project Ga0209191, IMG submission 187320) | Freshwater microbial communities from Lake Simoncouche, Canada to study carbon cycling - S_130626_EF_MetaG (SPAdes) (version 2) | ecosystem: Environmental > Aquatic > Freshwater > Lake ...
GAATAAGGTATTGGCTGCATTGGTGCCAGCTGGTGTGGTGACTAAAACACTCGCAGAACCACTTGCAGAACCATTAGCTCTAACAGGTGTAACTCCAGTAATAGTGGTCGAATTAACCACAACAACACTCGTTAAAGAAGCCCCCATTATTTTAACAGCGGTTGCTCCAGTAAAGTTGGTACCTGTTATGGTGATGTTTGTGCCACCTTCTGTACGGCCACTAGAAGGGGAGACACTGGTTACGGTGGGGATTGGTGCTATATATGTGCATGATAAAATAGCAACTTCGGGAAATGTTTGATTAGAAATAGTCCAATTATATTTTATTTCTTTTACATAGTAGGTTCCTTGCTCACTCCACGGGCTTGGTAAAGTTACAGTATTCCCAACTTGTAATCCACGAACATTCCAATTAGTAGCACCTATACCCGGTCCTTGGTATGCAGCAAATAATATAGCGTACTCATTTGATGATGCCTTATACACCAACCCTACAAACCCTGGTTGAGTCCAACCAGCAAGATTTGAAGTAATAGTTCCAATATATGGGGAATACCCTAGTAGTGCAAATACACCATCCTCGTTCCAATTAAGGAAACAAGGGTCAGGTGTTGTTCTAACAATTAAACCATTATAAGTTGAGTAATCTGCCCCATACCCTGTCAAGCTAGCGTACCTATATGCAATTGCACCGCTTGCTGTATTAGCAAATACATCGGACCCTCCCATTGTGGGGGCGTTATTCCTGAAATAAACTTTTTTCAAACTAGTGCAGTTTTGAAACGCATTATCACCTATATTTGTAAGTGGAGTAGTTAAAGTAATTTTAGCTAAACTTGTGCAGTTAATAAACGCTGCAAGATTAATAGTGGTGAGATTATTAGGAAGTACAATTGACTTTAATCCAGTGCAATGACTAAAAGCCCCATTTGGGATCACAGAAATATTATTTGGTAGTACGATGTTATCTAAAAGCGGGCTATAAGAAAACGCACCTATTCCAAGGGTAAATGATGAGGAGGTGTTGTTTGGAAAAGTAATTCCAAGTAAATTGGGGCAATTTGCAAATGCTGCTGATCCAATACTAGTGACAGCATATGGAATTATAACCGAAGCCATTGTTGCATATTTAAAGGCGTTATCTCCAATGGCTACAACCGTATAACCACCAATTGTTGTTGGAATATTTGCAGTAGTATCCGAACCCGTGTACCCTGTTATTTGGCAAGTATTACCAGGCCCATTCACAATAAGTTCGTAACTATAATTTCCTACACTAGGCATATTATATATCCTTAATTATTAAACTGCACCCAGGCTGTTTGGTAGTATGTATATTGAACCGCATCCGTAGTGTTTACCCATCTGTCACCCTGTGCAGGTGAAGTAGGTGCTGTTGCACCTGAGGTAAAGGTGTTTCCACTACCTCCACCACCACTAGAGCTTATAAGTAAAACTGGTGTACCTGTTTCGTCCGCAACATATAGCTTTTTATCAGGTATGTTTATGCAGATCTCAAATGGTACAAGATCCGTGGAAAGTGGAACCTTACCTGCAACAATACTGCGCCTAGGTTTTATGATATCGGTGTAGGATAGATCTAAATCTAGCACGGCTGGTGTGAGTCCAGGTGCACCGAATGAGATTTGCACATGTGACCCTGACGAGAATGTCAGGCCACTGAATATCACATAACCACTTGCATTGGTAGATAGTGTGGTTGTACCGCTTACATTAGCACCAGATGCGGTTACTACTACGCTAACACCTGCTAGTGCTATGTCATTATTAGTGGAGTCTTTTAGCTGCAACCTAATAGGTATCTGTAGTGGCCTATTAATGTTCGCAGTGGTTGGTATGGGGAATGATGTGATGACTAGCTTAGACGCATTACTAATACTAAATGAGTTAGAGGTGATCTCATTAAGGTTAGTGGTTACAAAGCTTATTGTAGCTGGTCGGATGTCTAGACTGGAGTTAGATGCATCTGGTGCAAACCCAATATTGGTGAAGGTTGCAACACCTGCAACAAATGCCACAGAGAGTGTGCCAGTAAGGTCATATCCTGAGTTACCCGCACCTTCAATAACTAGAACCGTACCCACATACGAAGGGTCAAGAGTGAACGCATTAGTAACCGTGTCTAAGTTACCCACCTGAATAACAGGCTGGGTACTCAGTGTAGCGTTGTAGCGTGCACCTTGTGGTTGAGTCAGTATTTTTAGTGCTTTAATAATAGCCATTAGTAGGAGTCTCCATCTATGACTAGGCCTGTGGAACCTGCTGAAGGTGCTCCAATGGTACCGGGTTGCCACCTGTTATTCACCGCACTCCATACTAGGCCTTGACCATCAACAGCCCCATTTTTACCTATTAGGAGTTTTAATGTAGACATATTGTACTCTAGGGGGTAGGTCGGTGTCAACACTTCTAGGTTGTCTTGTGGCCTCCACTCAAGTGCTGTGGCATCCCAACCTAGAACCTGTCCGTTTGTAGCACCGGATTGTGCAATTCTTAAGGAGTTCCCAGATGCACTATAGGCTAATGGACTAATAGGGTTTACTGTACCAGCACCAACAGAACCAACGGATGCAGCGATGTAATCCTCTATTTTCTGATAGGTGCTTCCATCACTCCACCAACTCTGATTCGGTGCAAGGTTCCCATCAAACACATACCCTTGTAGGTCGGTTGATGTAGCTGGCCCAAAACCTAGTTTTATGTGTACTGTTTTTGCACTAGAGTTATAAACACAGATTTGTTTAATTACGGTGGCTATGAAACTAGCTGAGGTAGGTAGCTTATAGATTGAGAGTACGCCAGTACCGTTAGTTATCTTCTGGGTTATCTGCTCATCAATTCCCCAGGTTGTTTGTCCTGTCACACCGTGCGACATGGTCACATGCACATGGTCATCCGCCGTGAGTGTTTGTCCAGATACGGGTGCGGTGACTATAGAGATCTCACCAATATTCCCATTGTCTAGAACTATTACAGACGGGTAGCTCAGTAGAAAAGCCTCTGAGAGTCTCCACACCTTAAGTGCAGAAATACTTACATCAATTAAACAGGTGTCGATGTAGTTGGCAGGGTCATCTAGTTTACCTGCGTCCGTACCTGCTAATAGGGTGATGTTGGTGTAGGTCCTTATGTGTAGGCTATAGATCTGTGCAGAGTTTGCGTTGTTGTATAAATATATTTCCTTAACCACACGCCTACCTTCGGTGGCGTACTCGACTAAGGTGTTCACACTGTTCAATTGTGGGGTACTGTAGAAAATACGCTCGTAGTTTTCTTCACCCCCACCGTCTGGATAGTTGTTGGAATCCGTTACAAATTCCATGAGGTGCGTTGTTGCGGTAACATTACACGCAACACCTTGGGATTTTACATATAGCCGTGTTTTAGGTCCTAGTATTAGAGTTTTCATATTCCAAAAAAGCTCCTTCGTTGAGCCGAGTTATTAGCTCTTGGTTTTAGTGTTAGTGTGTTACCGTTCATATAAAAGAGTCCGTTTGTACCTATATCAACTGCTAGGTAGGGGTTGGTGGAACCTGCAATACTCTTGAGTACTAGGCCTGTTCCGGTAATTGTTTTTATACCCAAGCTTGGATTCTGAGTAGTTCCAGAGTTAAATAGTCCGTAATCTGTAGATGCTACCGTTGGATTAGGTGATATTCCAGCGGGGCCTACTGCCCCGGCAGCCCCATTTGGACCTGTTGCACCCCTAAGATTTACGGGTGTTCCCCAAGGGTCTGTGGAGGATGTGGTTTTTGGCCCAAACAAATAACTACCAACATACTCACCTGTGGAGGTATTAAATCTGGTGATGTGGAAATCCCCAACCACACCTAGGGAGGAGGAGGGATCTGCTGGAATAGCTGTATCTGCGTTGATTGTGCCAAAGTGGATAATTTGACCCGATTGTGGACCAGCTACACCCTGAACACCTTGTGCTCCTTGTACTCCCTGTGAACCACTCGAACCCTTTAACTCAATGTAGGTGGATGTAGGCCATGCGTTGTTAGCCTTTGGACCATACCATCTTACGGAGTAGCTAGAGTTTAGAAGTAGGAAATCTCCGTTGTTTCCAATGTAGTTATAATTGGTGTTTGGTGGCATTGTGGTGACATCACCAATATGATCTACTCTGCGAATTAGGTTAGATGTGGATAAGCCCTGTGCGCCCGTATTTCCCATTACACCTTGTACACCTTGTACCCCTTGTATTCCAGCCGGACCCGTACTTCCAGCAGGCCCAACTAAATTTACAGGTGCTTGTATACTCGTCCATTTGTTGTTCAAACAACCACTGCATTTAGGACCGTACATGTAGTGTCCGATTGTGTCGATGTAAAAGTCACCAGAGTGTCCTAGCCCTTGTGGTGGTGCACCCTCACCCCATAGGATGGTCGGCCTAGAGTGGTCGTAGGGAACACCTGCAACCCAGTTAACACCGTCATAGGTTAGAACCTCACCTGCGTTTGCATCCACACCAAAGGCTAGAACCTGTGCGACAGAATCCCAGTATAAAGGTGTGTTTGCAGTGATTTTTGCACTGGGTAAATCGGACACATTCCAAACCTTGGTGGTGTTATCCCATAAGATTGTCTGGTTAGTTTTTGAACCGTCACCTATTTTCAAGGTGGATGTACTACTGTTCCAATTAAGGGGTGATGTTGCGTTTAGCTCTTTTACCGTGTTGGAGTTAGCCCAGTTTACACCGTTGAATACTAGTGCTTGTCCGTTGACAGGTGCGGTGATTACCACATCAGATAAGGAGTCGATAGTGATCTCACCATTAAGCCACTTTGCGCCGTTATAAGTCAAAACCTCTCCGGCTTTAACACTAGTTATAGCAACATCACTTAAACCAGATAAAAGTATATTTGGTGCAACTGATGACCATGATTTAGCAGTACTATTCCAAGTTAAAACATCACCTGTCTTACTTCCTGCGGATAGAGCCACAGTAAGTGTTGTTACCGTGTTTGGTGCAGTACCTGTTGTGTTTGAGGTAATAACAACAGGGGCTGTGCCAACCACATTAGCAGGGTCGCCCTGTGCACCCTTAGCAACTAGTAGATCCCAATTAGCAGTGGTGTTTGGTGTGATGTTTAATGTGTTGTTTATCTGACATATATACACACTGCCTAAGTAGGAAACTACCGCGCCTTTTGAGTAATTTACGGTAGAATCCCATGCGTGATTCCACTCCATGCCAGCGGTGCCCGGAGCACCCGCTGGCCCAGCTACACCATTCTGTCCGCTAGCCCCTAAAAGTGATACACCAGAACCCCACCCAAGTGCTGTTTTAGGCCCAAATAGTATTGGAGCACCTGTACCTGCCATTTGCATGTAAAAGTCGCCAATTACCCCTATTGTGGAGGTTGGAGCACCTATTCCAGAGTTAATTGATTTAGCTGCATCACTAGTTCCGGCTACCCATGCTGTTCCGTTGTATTTTAGAACATTTCCTGAGGTTGCATTTGGCACATTGAAGGTTATTGTGCCTGTGGTTGAATCCCATACTAAGGGAGAATCTGCAATGATATTTGCAACCCCCCCTGAGCTACCTGTGCCTTTAGATGCTACTAGATCCCAATCTGATGCATTGGTTGGTATGTTAGTTGTTGATTTTATGCTCACATAGCTAGAACCTGAGTATTGTACGACAGAATGTTCAGGGTAGGTTGTTCCTGATGACCATGTTCCTCGCCATTCTAAACCAGCACTACCTGCATTACCTTGTGGGCCTGCTACACCTTGTGGCCCTAAGAGAGATACACCTGCACCCCAACCTTGTGAATTTGTGTAACCACCGTACAGCCTGCCTGTGACTAGATTTATAAAAAAGTCACCTTCCCTACGATCTGTAGGGCTAGGAAAGTTTGTAGTTGGTACTTCGTTTCCGTAGAAAATTTTAGATCCTGCTGGACCAGTTGCACCAACAGCACCAGCCACACCTTGAATACCCTGTGCTCCGGTTTCCCCTTTAAGATCTATTGCACTACCCCAACTGACAACACCGCTTGTAGTGACCCTGGGGCCGTATAATAAGCGAGTTGTCGTATTAAGGTAATAATCCCCGTCTATCGCAGTAGTTGTTGAAATAGGGGCTGCTGTGCCTGTTAGAAAAGTAGCTCCACGGACTCCCTGAATTCCCTGAATTCCTTGTGCTCCTATAGAACCTATTGCGCCAGCTGGACCCGCTGGTCCTGCTGAACCAGATGCTAAAACACGAGTCCAAGAACCTACACCACCTGCGTATTTCCAAATGTATAAGAAGCTATCGGATGTGGCGTACCAGAAGGCTTTTGCTGTAGTTGGATTAGCTGGTGCAGGTGGTTCTGCATCTTGAATTATATAAGTGGCCGATCCTCCTAGTGAAGAGATGTTAATACCACCTAAGGTAAAACCATCACCTACAAAAAGCTCTTTTGTGTCGTTTGCAAATGCTGGCTCACCTGTCAGGAAAGACTGTGTCTGAATTGCTGCCTTAGGCCCGTTCTTAAATTGAATTAGCATATTACGCCTCTTTAATTATTATTTTTGTGGTTGTTCCTACGCAAGAGAGTAAGTCTAGGTTTCCGTTTAGGTATTGAATTTTAAATGGTGCAGATGTAACACAAATTGGAGCACTTACTGATACAAGTTCTTTGTTTCCATCTAAAAGGTCTAAAATACGAAGTGTTGCCCCACCATCAGTTCCACTAAGTCTTAAATTAGCAATAATTAGTTTTTTTAGAGGGCCTACTCCGTCAAGTACGCCGCTCCAGCCTCCACCTGTTGCACTTTTTTGTAAGTCTATTACTACATCCTTTAAATATGAGCAAGACGCAGGGGGTGTTTCAAAAGTCAAAACTAGATTGTCAGGTATGTACGCATCTGTACCGTTGCATTTAAAATTGTAGTCTGGCGAGGAACCGTCACACACGGTTGTTGTCGTGTAAGAACCATAAGATTGACCTGGGACATATGACTGAGGAGGTGTAAACATACCTAGAAGAATTACAGAAGGAACCTCATTAAGTTTGGCAGAATCTGCACAGTATATATCTAGTGGTGCAGGGAATGGCTGAGAATCTACACAACGCATATTAACTGCCCAATTTTGTTTTTTAAATGTGTTGCTGTCTGTAGCTGAAGATGTGTTATCGGTTGTATCTACAACTACTATAGCGTAAGTAGGTGTTTTTGTAGTTTTAGCAAATGATATTCTTCCCTTATAATCACTACAATTATTAACTCTAGGTCTAGTACCATTCACCTTCCTAGATGCAACTTTTTGACCATCCCAATACACGCTTATCTCACCTGCAACTCTAAATTGATAATCTAAAGCCACCGTTCCTGTCGCACTACCTAGACAGAATTTAGCCACATACGGTGGCTTGTGATACCAAGGGTAGTCGTCAAGTAGGCTTTGTGGTGTAACTACATAACTGTCAGATATCGTTTGGCCTGCTACCTTGATTGGGCTAAATGGTAGAAAGTTTTCAGGAATACCTCTTCCAATTAAAGGACTATACGCATATTCATCTCCTTGCATACCTCTGCAACTTCCGCACGGGTAGGTATCAGCGTCACATCCTGTCGCATCGCCCAAATAGGACTCAATGTAGATATCTTGAATAGGCTCGTTATACGGTGCCCTTACAACCTTAGTCGAAATTGTATCCGCAACTTGATAAATTACATAATCGTGCATACCGCTAGGTGGTATTTCTTCCACACCGTTTAAAATTAAATTTGCATCCCCCATTTGAAGTTTAACCCAATCGTCCCTAAATAACTCCATGTATTCAGTTAGCTGCCTTTTGCTAAAAACTGCTTCAGTTTCTGTAAGTGGTAGTTGTGCGTACACCGGGCAAGATTTAGCAGATGCTTTGTAGCTTGATATATTTAACATGAAGTACTTACTTAAAACACCAAAGCCTGCTGATGGTTCAGACCATGTGGCAACACCTTCTCCAGTAACTGATGTAGCTGAGTATATTAAGTTTTTTCTTAGGTCGTAGGCCTTATCACCTGCTTTAACAGGCACATTTATTCCCTTGTCAGGGTTTATACTGACTTTGCGAGTAAACGCCACAGGCGGCATTAAATCTTCTTCTGTGGATGTGTAGTAGTGCACAGAACTGCTAGGCAGTGACGCAGAATTAGTAGTGTCATCACCAAACGCACCTATGGGATTAAAATTGCTTCTGGTGTTTAATTTGTAAGGTGTGTTGCTCACCATGAATGTAATTGTGGATGGTATAACACCTGCCGTGTCTCTAGATCTTAAAGTAACATCTTCAAGTCCTGTTTCACTCGTTTGTATTTCAGACTCTATGTCATATGCCCTAGACAAGTTGCTTTTAGGGAATGACGCTAAACTTCCAAACCCGCCAGAGGAATTTGTAGACTTAAGTGTAGTTCGAGTTGTCATATTTGCAAAGCTATTTGAAGCATTCATAACATGCACAGACGCATCGTGTTTTAATATTAGCTTAGTGTTTGTAGATCTTCCTATAGCTTCTAAAAGAATAGGTAATCGAGTTTCTTGATTAGAAGATAAAAACAATTTATTTGGGAAAAGGTATTTTTGGTCAATGCTATCTACAGTAATAGCTTGAGTAGAGTAACCTAATCCCTTTAGTATGTTTTTATAAAGATCTTCCCATGTAGTGCAGCTTTTAAGCTTAAATGTTTCGGTAGTGTGGTACCACCACCAGTACCTATCGTCTACCAAAGGTAGAACCCACAAACTTTTTTTCTTGTAAGAGTTAAAAAGCGGTCTTGGTGGAAGCATCCACATTTTAAATTTTGCTTCGTTTTGGTTTGTTCGTATGTACAAATATTTTGAACTGTACCCGTTCTGAGGGTGGTTAACATTAGCACGAATTCCGCCAAATTCATCACCGCTGTCTGAATTACCTGACACATCAAATTTAGGCATTTTTTCTAAATTTTCTGAAGTGACTAAGAAGAAACCAGCGGCGTATCTTCTGGCACCAACAGGCCAGTATAGCTGCCCAAGTTCTAATTCAGAATATTTGCTATATTCAGGGTTTGAAGAAACATCACTGTAGTTTAAAGACGATATATAGTTAGCTGAAAAATAATCTGTTGGGGAAAATAAATGAACATTGCGTGCGTACTCTTTTAACTCCTTGTTAGGTAGTATAAGTGGCATATTGTCGTAAGTCATTAATATTGACATTATTGTATTAAGCTGTCTGGTATGTTAGGGGTTGTTGAATTAGGCAGTGTGAATCCCGAAGGGCTTGTTCCAAAAAGCCTATCAAAAAGAATCTGGAATGTGGCGTTAGTGTATGTTGCCCCATTTGTTGTTCCATCGTCTTTTACTTTAGTAATTACATTATCTATTCTATCGCCCTTGTATAATGGCGCGGTTGGTAACCCTAGAACAGACACGAACGGACCACCTGGGTAAACTTCGTGCATTTCGGAAAGAACCATGTCCTTGACATATAGCGTCTTTGTACTTTGTAAGGTGGATCTAATCCTAAGGTGGACAATTGGTGATTTCTTTGAACCCATAACAAAAGATCCGGTAAATACAGAGTCTGTGCTTGTTAGAGTTGATAACGGTACGCTAAAACTTAGCATAGAGTTAACATCTGATGTTAGTATAGTACCATAATCGTCTACTAAATCTATCTGAAAATCCCCAGTTGTTAAAGCCACAGGTGCGTTTAATTTAAAGTAAAAACTGTACAGTGCGTTTGTGTTTATATAGGTTGTTACATTTTGCTGAAGTCTTACATCTTGAGTTGCATTCCCTGTGATAAGCAACCCGCTTGTTGTCGTTGTCCAGTTAGTTCCTTTAGTTCCTTTCGATGAGGATGAATCCCAAGAAAGTGGTGCTGTTATTACTGTCGTGTCAGGCTCTGTAAATGTGCCGTTTAGAAGTATATTGCCTTCTGAGCCAGATCCTCGTATATTTACCCTACTAAATGTGTCTGAAGCGCCCGAACCTGCTGGGTAGTCGTAGCTGTACGCACCGTCCACGCTATCCTTAGTTATAATAGAAAATGTCTCATTACCTGAGGATGCACCACCCGTGTAAGAGTCTGAAGAAACCTCAAACCTAATAGATTCGGCTAGTGTGAATTGATTAGGACCGCCTTGTCTGTTTTTGTTTTCCCACACCACTACATTTTTAGCACTAGGGTCTGACACAGTGATTGTGTTTTTTAACTTCGCCACTGTTTTGTTATCCTTTAGCATCTGAGACACTAGCTCATTCATGCACGCCGTTACATTTTTAGGTATTAGCGGGTCGTGTGTTGTAACCGTGTCTATAAGTGCGTTTGCCGCTACATCTAAAAACAAATTAGGCATAAGGTCACTTATTAAGCTAATTTGACTCTCTATTGTAGGAATATAGTTTATGACAAGTTTTGTCTTACCATTCAAAGTAAACTTTTCCACAAATGTTGGAGATTTAGCATAATACAGTGATTTCTGGAAAGCGTTAATGCTTTCCAGAAAACCCCCAATTAGACCAATTTTTGTAAATATTCCGTAGGTTCCATCGTATACAATTGCCATGTTTTTTCCTTTTTATGCTTGTGTTATGTCGTTACTAGTTGGACCAGTTGAGTCTACCGTTCCTGTGCTTGTTATGTCTTCATAGAAGTCGTCTTTAATCACAGGAGATTCTAATCCGCCTAACCATTCGTAGAATATAGATGTCCAATTATCTACCGAGCTTCCGTTTGCAGTGGATGTTGTAGCGTACACATTGGAACCGTCTATAGGACTTTTTGGATAGTAGAATGTTCTAGTCTGTACCGCCTCAGGGCTTGACAAAGACATCATGTACACAGCACTACCGTTGCAGTGGTATGTGGTTGATCCTGTCTGTGGGTCTACTTGAGGGGCTTGCATTGTTATTTCATGCCTAACAAGTGTTCTTTTGTTAATTCCTGTGAACGCAGTTAGCAACGCTGGTACATCCGGTGGCTTATTCATTCTAGAAAAAGAGAATACCATAATCTCTTTAGATGTTCCACCAAAATCAAAGATCTCTTTACTATTAGTAGCATCTAGAATAGGAGATGTTATTAAAGATGCCTCGTAAACATAACTAATGGAAACCTGAGCACTTGTGTACGGAAACATACCGTGTGCAAGCGTGTAAACAACAGGCCTGCTGTGCAATCTCTCTAGTGCGTTTATACTAATTGGCATAAAGCTCCTGAATTCTTTGAAGTAGTGCGGCTATAGCAGCATTATTAACAGCGGTGCCGTTCTCTGATGCGTAACCACCAGACACAAGTTTGTCTGTAACACCCTTCCAAAAAGCAGCTGGCCTTAGCTTGTCTTTGTACGCCGCCGAGTACAAGTTAAACCATGTGGCAAATGCAGCTTTTGCTGTTCCAGCCCTTAGCTCTGAAACCTCCACAGGCACTAGCATTGTGTAATGTTGCCTTACTGTGACAATTGATTTTTCCCAAGGAAAGTTGTTGTATATGTATGTGTCTACCTGTGCGTTAACTAGCTTGTCAAACCTAGCTAGCTGCTTGGCGTTCATCTTAACCCTAGGGTTCCCAACTATTTTAGCAGGTTTTAAATCAAGCACTGTTGCCTGAAAGTTGTTCTTTTTAATGACATATCCACCGGGCACCTCTCTGTAGTACTTTAGCCTTTTTCTAGTTACACGATCTCCGTACAAATTAAATATTTGTCTGTTTGGAAAAAACAAAAGTCCATTGTTGTAGCTCATACTTTCTCCTATACATCAAAATGTATTTCTTTAGTGTTTCCAGGGAGGTATTTTTCTTTAGCTGTATCGTGAGGATCAACAGGGAATTCGGCTGGGGATTGTCGTATAGCCTCAACAAATATCTGCTCTAGGTAAGAACCTCTCATCTGATCTTTTCCAGACCTAGCACTTACAATTGTAACATCATTCAGCTTGTCGTTGTATTGACCACCCTTATAGGTCTTAACTGCCACACCATCAATGTCTTCATCGTTAGACATGAATCCTTTAAAGTGCAGGTAGTTTAAATTAAACTTCTTACCCGTGAACACGGTGAACGGGTCTAATGTCGTTTGTGTTAGTGTTGAGTTATTAACAGTCCAAAATTTTTGGGCTACTTTAACAGCACTAGAATATCTTTTAACTTGAATCCGAATAAAGCTACCTACCAAGTCTTCCTCTAAGTGGAAACCGTACCTGCCTGCACTAATGTCAAAAGGCATTCTCTTCTCAATTATAAAAAACGCAAGGTATTCAAGATCCCTTTTGTCTGATAAATTGTTACCGTATATTGTTATATCTAGTGTTTCTTCGTTTAGTGGTACAAATTGTGATACCGCAGCACCACCAGCCTTAATCATCTTTAAAAGTGTACCACCTGTGAATGCGTCTAGTAATTCTTTTCCGCCAGCAGATATAGCAGATGCAATAGAGTCTGTAGTGTTTGTTATTCCTTGTTTTATCTCTATTCGTGTTATATTCTTCGTATTTGGCCAAGGTGCCAAATACGGAGCATCTATACCGTTATCTATAAGTGCACCAGCACCCTTACCAGCGTTATTCCGTGTGTCTATGTGAAAGTGTGTCTCACGGTCTAGAAAGCTATACTCCATCTTCATTGAGCCTGGGTGAAGCCTGCACTTTACTAAGTCTCTCTTAAACCCAACTGGCGTAGGTATATTTATTATCTCTCTAAAGTCGTCAGGAGATAAATTGTTGTTGAATAACACATCTGACCTGAAGTGCAAAACCCCAACAACCTTTATGGTTGTATAGAAGTCTTGGTCAATGATGTGCTCCATAGCGTAGTTGTTGCTTAGTATCGGGTACCTAGGTGCACCGTACAAGTGTGCCTCGTTTAAGTCTGTCTGGATGACAAACTCAACATGAGCACTGTTCATCCCATTTATTCTTTTTAAAGAGCAACCTAGTGGCCTAGGCCCGTTGTTGCAATCTACAGACTCTTCCGCATTTGTTGAAGGATCTCTCATAGGCGATTCTAAAAGTATCTGCCCACCTACAGAGTATATAAGCTTAAGCCTTGGAGTTGTAAGGAAGTGCTGAATAACATTATCGACATCTATAACATTAGTAGAGTTAGGTCCTAGAACCATCTGGTCTATGTCGTTGTCAGGCGAAACAACACCCTTGACTAACAAAGTGTGCCTTGTGTAGATGTAGTGCGTCTTTTCCTTATCTGCGTAGACAGGTTCTCTCTTGTAATCCTCAACACGAACCATACCTATTCGTATTGGCCCGTATTGCAGAAAATTTGCAGATATTCCCATTATGTGACATCCATTATGTATTTTACTTCAAAGTTTAAAAATGACCTAGATACTTGCCTTTGTGAGGACTTCTCTGCGTCTTCCTTGTTGTAGTGTGCTATCTCACCCCAACCAGCGTTAGGCTCTGCGAGTCGGACAGGCTCTGCACTTATCATATCACCGTTTGTGTTGTAAAGGAATTTTAAATGTAGGCAATTTAAAATTTGTTCTTCTCTCCTTAGGTGACCGTACACAGGGTCCATAAGTGACCTCTCGTCTGTGTCGCTCCTATCAACACCTAGCCTTGTCCTAATTACAATAGTTATAGTTCTGAGAAGAACGCTAGCGGTTCTTCCAGCCCCACTCACAAATTCCTCAACAGGGAATGGTAAGTTAGCTTTTACAAGTATATCAAAGTCTCCTCCGTATATTGGGATGTCATCCCTAGCGACAATCTTAACAATAGTGTCGTTAGTTATACCTAGGCTTGTTTTAATAGCTGTCTTTATAGATTTCAATATGTCAGCTATAGGTGATTTTATTTGAGCCATTAAAGACCTGCTTCGGTGTAATATAGAATATCTAATTGTGTCTTTTCAAAGCTTGGTGCACTTGCTGTAGGTATACCAGAAACCATAGTAGGAAAAGCCATAGACTCTTTTTGAATTGCAGCTAAACCCAACCAAGGTATTATATCTTTTAGTATGCTTTCCTTTGGTGGTTGTGGGTTTGGGTTTTCTACTTTGGTAGGTGGTTCAACAACAGGAGCAGGCGGATCTTTCTTACCTAGTTTTTCTTTTGCTTTTACTGCTTCTGCTATGTCTTTTTCTTCTTGTATTTTTCTGGCGTTTTCTTTCGCTACGGCGGCAAGTCTTACTCTTTCTTCTTCTTCCCTTTTTGCTTTTTCCGCTGCTTTCTGTGCTTCTACTTTTGCAGCTTCTTCCGCTGCTATTCTTGCTTCTTCTTTTGCTTTTTTTTCTGCCTCTTCTTTTTCTTTTAAAAGCGCCTTCTCCTTTTCTGCTGCTTTTTCATTTTCTATTCTTGTTTTTTCTTTAAGAGCTTCTTGCCTTTCGTTTTCTATATCTGCTAATATTTTTGCTCGTTTTGCATCGTCTTCTTTAGGGTCAGTTAGCCCAACAGCGTCCATAAAGTTTGCAGGTATTCTCAACATTGACCCAACAGAACGCGCACCGCCTTGTATAACTCTTCCAAATCCTGTGTTAGTTTTTGTTGGCGGAGGTTTAGTTCCTGTTGCCCCAAATCCTGCAATCATTGGGGAATTTTGTGGATTTTCTGCTGACTCAGGCGTTGGGCTAGGGCTAGGGGATGGGCTTGGACTAGGTGTTGGTGGGGGCGTGGGTGGTGCATCTTTACCGGGTTTTCCAAGAAAATACGATAGCCCAGCTTCTATCTTTTTAATTAAACCATCAAAAGGTAGCTTTTTTGGTGCTGGTTTTCGTGATGGCCAGTTTATATTTGTACCACGAAGATCAAACCCAGGGTTTATTTCCCTATATGGTGTTTTAGAATTTAAACCTATGCCCATACCAGAAGCTAAAAAGCCTGCTGTCTTGTAGTTTCCTTCCGAAGCTGCCCAAGCAGACCCTATTCCAAAACCTGCTTGAATAGGCTTCTGTAAGTACCTTAACGGCGATAAGCCCATTATTGGGTTTGTTAAAGGTGATATAAGATTACCCATGAACATACCTTCAGCAAAACCTTCAGGTGCCCTAGCTAAGTCTTGATCCTTTAGGCCAAGTGCGTCACCCCCAGTTTTTAATGCTTGGCTCCCTGCACCAAACATCGCAGTTGTGGCCGCCCAACCTTGTGCCCCTCTTGCAAGAAAACTTGGTAGCATTGCAGGTACACCAAAGAATCCAGCGGCTAAAGCAGCAGGTGCTCCTACTGCGAACAGTAAATCACGACTGCCTTGCGTGGTTTCTCTATAGTTTTCTTTATCTATTGAACTACTGCCCTCAGTAGCAAGTGATGATCTAAGGTGTAAATTTGTTAATACTTTAAAAGTTTTTTCATCCATACCTTTAGAGTTTTTAGGATCATTTAAATACTTAATCCCCTCAGTAGTGTTTGTTCTTACACGATCACTATTTGGAGTAAGTTCATTTAACCTAGTTCCCATGCTTATTAATTTTTTTTGAATTTGTGTTCTGACTTCTTGTGCGTGCTCAGGGTCTTTGTGCATTGCACCAGCTTGAGTCATACCCTTAAGTATGTTCTCAGGGTGCATACTTTTGGAAAGTCTTTCTATTTCTTCATTGTTTGTTTCAACCCTGTCGGGTTCACCAAACCTATTATATTTAACTTTTGAAGGTATCTCAAAATCACGCAAGCCTGGGAGTGTTCTCCTAGGCTTGTTGTGATCTATAGGGATCATATTTAGTTTTTCTGGCATAACCTACCCCTTAGTCGATGTTAGGGAGTGTAGCAAAATCAAATATTGCTGTGTCAGTGGTGTAAAGACGCAAGATGTAGTTTCCAGCGGTCATACCTGCATTTGCACCAGCTAACCCGTAAACCCCAGGTTTAACTACAGATGCGTGTGCTTCAACACCTAGCTGGAGTTTCTTAGCGTTTGTGCCTAAGCTGCCCTCCTCGTAACCAAATTGGGATGGAGTTACGGATGGGAAGAAGTAACCTCTGGGTATAGAACTATCTACTTGAGTTAGAGTAGAAAATTCAAACTTAACAGCTAGCCAATATCCCGAACTAAATACACTCGAACTTGAGTACTCAGATAGAGAACCAATCTGGCCGCCATCTGTAATACCGGGTTGGTGAGTTTTACCGTGTCGTATATCCCTAGAGTTAACATTGCCTACAAAGTTTTGAACATTTGCATCATTAAACCTTGTCATTAAGAATTGCAGCTTGCTAGACATACCCTTAAAAATAAGATCTATAGGTGCTCCGCCTGCAATGTCGTTTTGAATATCCCCCCACTTGAATTCAGTTTCAAATTCAGGAGATTTTTCACAAGTTCCTAAGTACAGTGCTGCCGCAGGTAAGCTAGACTTGTGGCCTACATAAACATGTGCTGGACCCGTTACATGAATTTTAGCTGGCATAGTTAGTTCACCTTTGCTTTAATGGTTGAGGATAAGGCCTTAATGTGTCTGTAGAGAATAAATTCACGGATGTTTGGACTTATTGGACCCACCGCTGTGCCGTTGCTATCCACATTAGTGTTAGTAAAGTACATTTTAGGGATGCACTTAAGTTCTAATGAAACACTCTTTGCACGGGTTCCCATCTCAGATATCTTTTCCTTTGTAGGTACCACAGAGGTAAAGTGCAAACCTTCAGGGTGTGAGGTTAAGTGGTCGTTTTCGGTGCTACCCGCTAAGAACCCTTGATGGAATGGGAAGTAAAACAACAAATCAAAATCGAACCCCATACCTTGTGAAAGTGCGCCCATCTGTGCTCTTGTAATTTCTCCTCGATTAAGGCCATCACTAAACAACCCTGTTGCAATTTTTGCAAATACAGACTCATCGTATCTGTTTAGTGTTAATTTAATTGTGCCTACTTGCCCTTGATTAGCATATGATATCGGGGTTTCGCCACCGATATCATTCGTCACTTCTTCCTTAAGGCTTTGAATAGTGATACCTGGGCTTTTCTGACATGTTCCTAGGTATTCTAAGCTTTCAAGTTGTGCCGTTGTGTCCGCTAGACATTGCCCAATAAAAATGTGGGCTGGCCCAGTTGTAATAATTTGTGCCATATTAACTCCTTGGGTTGAAGAATTCGTTTGCTGAGGATTGTCTCATACCAAAGTAACGATCCATCTCACTAGAGAACAAGCTTACAGTTCTGCTTACTTGTGCTTGTTGTGGTGTTGAGGCTTGTTCGTTTTTTTCAATTTCAAATACACGCTCGCCTGTGCGTAACAACTCTAATATTTCTTCTGATTCCTTAGATCGTGATGTCATTGCATCTAAGTCAGCACCACCGTAACCACGCCTAGAGATTAGAAGTCCGTAAGCTATATCACAACAAATTCTTTTAAGGTGCCCCTTAGAATCTTGTGTCATAGCTACTAAATCTACAAGCTCGTACCTGCCACCTGCAAGTATTGCACTGTTGATCATACCTGAAGCATCAGACAGGGCGGTCTGTACGACTAGCCCTGCTGTGCTGTTTCCAGCTAGTTCCGCCTCCGTAGCTCGCTGGTCTGTGTCTAACACAAGATCAGCGATTCTACGAGAGTCGTAACGCATCAGAAGATCAGATACTGTTGCGTGTGCCATTACGCACTCGTAATGCCAGTTACGACATTTTTGAGTTTGAATGCAGTGATAGGAGCAACAATTTCAACGCCGTAATCTTCTACAATACGAGCATTGATACGGCGGTTATCTGGATCGTCTTTTTGTTCTACAGTCATTTCTTCGTATGCGAAGAGGTGCACAGTGGAGAACGAAGGCGAACCCTCAAAACCAACTAAGTCACCTGGGCGTGCAAGAATCCACATGTCGCCTGAAGGAACAACATAGTCGCTTACTCTGGTTGCACCCTTCTTGTTGGATACTTTTACAACATCTTCGATGATGATGTCGTAACCGTACAACTTGTCAGGCAAACCATATTTACCATTCATGGATTCTGAATCTCCACGAATTTGAGCAAGTGCAACTGGCGACTCTTTAAGGTAGGTGTGGAGTTCCTTAGATCGTGCAATAGCATCAGCCGTTTCAGGGTTGATGATAACACACATCTCTTTAGGACCACAAGCACCCAAGGTTGCCTTGTTGATTCTTCGGGAGATTGCATTGAATGCTTTTTTCAATACAGGTCCATTAGATGTTCCTTGTGCAATGTCACCGGAGTCACCTGCATCAAGTCGATTACCACCTGTGATCACATTAGATGCTAAGGAGCAATCTACTGAGTCGATAGTGTCAGTACCACCCAATTGAATACCCCTGTCAGGACTACCGCTAGTAGTAACCGCAGTTGTAGTAGATGCGGACTCGTACAGCTTTTTCCAAACTTTGACAACACGGGCGGTCATCGCTTGTTGTGCGTTAATCGCACTATAGCTAGCTACAATCTTCCAATCTGCTTGGTCAACTGCTTTATAGCCTAGCCTGAATGGGAATACATAGCGTTGAGTGTTAAAGTTTAACCACTCAAACTTTTCATTATTCCATTCGCCGTGTGGAGCATCATTACCATCGTGCCACACATGATCGTCAAGCTTATCGTAGGTAACCCTAGCAGCTTGCTCTGCATTAAGTTTCAAGTAATAACCTGAAGACTTTTTGACAGGGGTGATTGTAATATATTTGTTCAAACCAAAATCTTTAGGATTTCGGCTGAACGATACTACAAGTTGTCCCGTAGCGTCAAAGCTAGGGATGTATGTGTTTGTTCCACTTGGAAACTGAGCATTTTGCGATACAAAATCTGCCATGATATTTATCCTTAATTAGTTATATTGTTATACTGGTATGACCACAACATGTGGGTTTACCTGAATCAACACCTTTTCTCCAGCAACAACCGAGTTAAGTGCGGTTCCAGCTACTTGGTAAGTACCGGGGGTAGTTCCAATAGTAATTGCACCACCGTTAAGAGTGGCGTTCCCTGCTGTTCCACCTGTGTAGGCTTTAACTTTAGAACCAGCGGTAATGTTGCCACTTGAGCGAACCATGCACACATCGCCTAGGCCAAACACCTTTAGTGTTCTCCCTGCCTTAGCTGCAAGCTTGCTCTCAGTGCCACCTAAAAGGGTAGCAAGGTTTGGTGGATCAAATGTACCTTCTTGTGCTACACCGATAATTGGTTCGGTGCTGGCACTAACTTGGGATACTGTAAATTCCCCAGTCACTGTTACGAAACTTGCTGGAAAGATATCTCCACCAGCTACAAAAGACGGATTGTACAAAGGCATGAATTATTCTCCTAGTTAAAGTACTTTTTCAGCATTAATTTTACCAAGAGCTTCTTGGTAGGTAATGCCGTTTTGGGTTGCAAAATTAATAGCTTCGTTCACTTCGTCCTTAGTGCGGCCACGCACCCCACCAGAACGAGATTCTTGGTAGTAAGAGGCTCGTGCACCAATAGGTGCTTTTTGGTACCTTTTACGGATGATCTGAAGATGTGCCCTATAGGTCTTCTCAGGTAGAGATTGGACCAAGGTTAGCTCTTCACCACGGTCTAACATGAAACCTTCTGCTTCCAATTCAATAAGATCTTTCTCACGCTCTGCACGCTGGAATTTAATCTTGATGTTTTGAATCTCCTTGTGGAGAAGTTGGTTTTCTTGCTCTACCCTGGATAGTTTAATACGGTCATATCGCTTACCCCTAGACTGTTGGATAGGTTGCTCTTCTTCTGTGGATTCTTCTGGCATAGGTTCTTCGCCACTGCCATCATCATCCATAGGAGGTCCACCCATGCTAGGGTCTTCCATGCCTTGTTCTGGCATAGGGGCTTCTTCACCGGGCATTCCCTCAGGCGGCATACCACCTTCCTCAGGTGGTGCCTCACCACCTTGTTGTGAGAGTTGTGTAAGGAATTGCCAAACATCCGTTTGTTGGAGTCCAGCTAACACACCGTCAATAATACCTTGTTGATCATTCATTCCTATAGTCCTTTGATATTTTTTAACCCCGCCTTTAGAAAGTCGGAGTAGGCCTAAGTCTCGTTCAGGAGTAGTTGCACCGAGCAAACTAATCGGGTCAATCTTATAGTCACTTAACCAAAGTTCTATTGATCTCCTTGGGAAACCACGAACCTTGTCAGCAGCGTGTTTGAAGAACTTGAAGGTTGCTGTGATACACTTCCTACCTGTCTTGAAGAACGGCTCAACCTTTAGGTTAGTAGCGTATCCAACAATCTCAGGTTGCTCACCTTCAGGTGCATCATCCTTGGTATGCCCTATGACAAGTGGTATCTCGTCACCAGTACTACCCATGCGCTTATTGTTTACTCTAACTATCTCAGATAGCTTTTTCTGGTCGAGCCGAATCACCACATTCCCTTTGCCATCCTTAAGCTCATGCTCGTCCAGAATAGGAACATGGTGTTTAACAATCATGTCGTTATCGTCCATTAAGCTCCTCGCAGTTTTTTAATTGCGTCCGTTACAACGCTATCTTTGTGAAATCTTTTTACACCGTCATTCTGTGGTGCAAATTGTCCGCCGTTGTAGTTCCTACCACGGAATGTAATACCGTGTGCACCTGCTCGATATTGATCTTTAGCGTGTGCTGATTTTTTAGCAAACTTTTGTGGTTGTGGGGTTGTTCTCATTTTATCCCATACCTTTCCAGCTTTGTTATATTCCTTCTCTGCGGCTTTTGCAAAAGCCCGCAGTGAAGGTACACTGTGTTCTAACTCTGAACTAATAGCCTCTAAGGAAAAGTAATCTCCATCCTTAGCGTCTTGAATCAAGTGTTGTGCGTGTTCAGGTATCACACTTTGCACTTGAAGACTATCAATTAGCTTTTTTAAACCACTGCTTTGAAGTACTGTCCTTGCGTGCTCTTTGCAGTACATCTCTCTTCTGTTAGATTCACTCGTCATGTCGTCATACAGACTAGGGTCATTTTGCAGTGAGCTAACTGCACCTTCTATGTCTGACCAGCTAGCATCGGGAATCAACTGTTGGTATTTTGATAGATGCTCTGGCTTTATATTTTGAAAATCCTGACTTAGTAAATCCCCAACAGCTGGTAGTTCTTTATTAGGTGTGTTGTGTTGTCTCAGGAAACCTTCTAACACCCTACGACTACGATCAAATTTTATTTTGGCCTTGGTTTTGCGGGATAGTTGCTGGGCTTGCCCTGTGCTGGTGCTTGTGCCATTGGTGGGTGCCCCACTAGTATTGTTGGTAGCCCCGGCCTTGTTATTATTCTGCTCATACTCACCTATGATGTTTGTGTAAGCTTGTCTGGATTTCGGTAGAGCACCAGCGCTGTTCCAATCACCATTATGCCCTACAATTTCACCTTGTCCAATGTTTTCTACTACATTTAAGTTATTATTTGTAGCATATTGGTCTATGTTGTTTCTCATTGTTCTGTTTGGATCGTACACTAATACTTTAGTGTTTGTCTTTCCAGGTAGTAATGTCTTGTAGTTTATACCTGCTGCTACTAGTGAATCTCGCACTTCACCCATATCTGTTGAAGGGTGCGTAATGTGATATAAACTATCTGGACCTTGTGAGTTTGGATGGAACACAAGTACAGATTTCTTCTGTCCTGAGATACCGTGCCAAGCTGCTAGATATTTTAATCTAGCTGGGTCGGTGCCTTGTGGTGCCGTGTGCACGATTGACTCTTCAGAACCATTAGGCCAATCACCAACCGCATTCTGTGCGGTGGTTTCTACACCACCCTTGGCATTGATCTGGTTACCAAGTGCACCTTGTGCTAGGTTCTTACCGCCTGGGGATTTAGCCACGGCGTTGGAGAACGGCTGGTTGGTTCTAGTCGCAACAGGTGCTCCTGTCATACCACCGGCTGCCTGTGTGAACTGTGCGAATTTTATTGGTCGTTCGGTTCTTTTAGTTCCATCCCCATCATCTCCGGTGGAAATTGATCTTCTCTTGAGCTTGAGGCGTGGTAAAATTCTCTGTAGTGTTTCTTGAGAGATTTTATAAGCTCCACCTCTAAATCCCTCTGCGGCGGCCCTTTGGCTTGCTCTTTTTTCCAAAACCTCTTTGGTTTCATGCATATCTCCTTCTTGAATATGTTTATAGTTTTTAGCCCAATCCTCTAACTCTTTTGCGTGTGTTGTGTCGTGAGGCATCTCATCTTGATCATTTTGACCTAGTAAAGATGAACTTCTATGAAGAGCACTCTTTACAGCTTTATCTGCAAATGATATTACACCATGTGACAAGTAAGAGCTAGGGTTAGTTCCACCAAATGACCTAACTGTTCCTTGATGATTAGACCACAAGTGCCCTTGCAACATATCTACTCTAGGTATCTCTATTGGGGCACCACCATGCTTATTATCCCTTACTTCTATATATCCGAGTTCTTTTGTGGCTTGTATTAGGGAATGTGCAAATGCTGCTCTCTGTCTATCGTTTTCAGGTGCACCACCAAAAACAGTATTCATCCAGCGTCCAAAATATTCTGTCATAACCCTATCTGCAACAAATGGTGCGTTCATTGCACCATCCCCGAAGTGATGTAGGTATTCTGCCATCATAGAAAGAACATACGGACCAAACTTTTTACCTAGACCAAACACACCGGGTAAAGCTTTTGCTTCCTCAAATGTAATATTTTGATTAGGGTCAAGTTGCTTTGCTTCGTAGAATTCTTTATCTGCTATTTCTTTTCTTTGACCTTCTGCATTTATTTCATGAACTTTATTTAGGTAGTGATCTATCATAGATCTGTCATCAGTCATCCCACTAGATTCGTTTTGTACAAAAGATAAGAAATCTTCTGTTGACCCAGGTCTAAGCATCCATTTAGAATTTTTTGGAACTACCTCTCCACTGGCATTCCTAACATAAATAGGATATTTTTGTGCTTTAACTGCTGGGGATGCTTCAATATTTTTTGTAGGATCTGCCTTAACTGCTTTAATACCCGGTCTAGCTGGGGCACCTGCAAGAGAATTTCCTTCTGCATCTAGAAAATGTTTTTTGTCTTCACCTACATCTGTAAGCTCCATCTGAGCGCCTATATTACCTTTATCCAAACTTGCGTTTTTTAGTATGGCCGTCATACTTGGCTTAGGTATAGGCTTGCCCGGATTCTCTGCTTTGTATCTACTTACATAATTATAATAACCGTCTTGAAAGATCTTTAATGCTGTTTCTGAATTTGCTATAGGTGTTAGGTTGCTTGATGTAGGCCCAAGCAATAACTTAAATATCATAGATGCGTTCATCTGCTCTTCTGTTTGATCTAATCTTTTCTTACCATCACCGTCAGGCTCCGAAATAGTTCCTAACATACCACGCATTAATTTAAATTCAGGGTGCGTGTTAACTAAGTTAACTAAATTTATATCGTGCTTTCTTCCATCTTTAGAATACCAATTTAAAAAGTCTAAGTTTGTTTGTATGTTAGATCCATAACCAACAGCACCAGACATTGCTAATTTTGACCTAGCTGCTTCTAGTGTTAGTATGTGTGATAAGTTATCGTTATAAGTTTTTCTTTCGGCTTCCGCTTGGTCGTATTTAATTTTCTTTTCATTGTAAGCTTGTTGCGCTTTAGGTGTACCGTTTGGATTTTTACTAGATGTTTTAATAGCTTGAACTTCATTTGATAGCCTAGGTTTTTTACCTTTTACTAATTGTGTTCTTAATGCTTGATATGCCTCTGTCATCTCAGGTGCAAAAGCAGCGGATAAAGAAAAAAGTAAACTCTTTACTTCTTGTGTTCTTGGATCTTCTTTGTCATCTTCTTCTTCTTCTTCACCTTCTTCTTTTTCTTTAGCTTTAGGTGCTTTATTTCCAGAAGTGGATTTTCCATTTCTGCATACAGGGTTTCCAATCCCTGTGTTAGTCCCAGGATAAAATTGCTCTTGTCTACCAATCCCAGTTTTTTCAAGAAGCATACCCGCTTGTATTCTTTTGCTATCAACAAATTGGTTTGCACCTGTCCATATACTATTTAGGCTATTTTCTATCTCTAGTTTTTTTGCTGGGTCTTTTTCTTTAGAATGCATGTCTTGCAAAGTTTGCATAATGACAGCTATTCGTTCAGTAGGGTCGTCAGATATATGCTCTTCTTTAAGATTTGCAAAGGCTGGTATATTTGGATTAGTTGCTTGTGCTCTTTTAAAAGCGCCCCATAGTTCTTTTTTGTGCTCTTGAAAAACAGAATCGTCCGCTGTTACTGTTCTATGATCTTCCCATATTTTATGAATTATACCTGTGTGGTCACCTGCTATTGTTAGAGGTTTGTGTGATGGTGTGTAAGGTACATTTATATCAAGAGCGTCTTTCTCTTCGGGTGTTCTTCCTTTTACCGCAGCTTTACTATTGGTAGTTCCCAATATAGAGGGTTCCACTCGAATAGGTTTTCCTTGTTCATCATTTGCATCCACAGGTGGTGCAGCTTTTGAATTAGGTGTGTACTTATTTTTTTGACGCTTATTCTCAGCTTTTTTTGCTTGGTCTTCTAACTGCTTTGGTGTTGGTGGTTTTTTTACTTTAGCTGTGGTATTTTTAGGCGTACTTTCCGTGGAAACTTTTTTTGGTTTTTTTTCCTTAACCGGAGTATCCGTAGGTGTACCAACAGTAGCCTTAGGCTTACCAAACTTAATTCGTGCGACATCACGGGCTAATCGAGCAAACCTAATAAATGGGTTGTAATTATCCATATTACCTGCCTCTTAGTCTTTGACCCAACCTTGGGAATAATTTTGGCTGTTGGGCTACTGGTGCAGGCGTATTAGCCGCCTTAATAGTAGTTGTAATAGGGCTAGGGGCTGGCTTTGTAAATATAGGATCTTTATTAGGTCTAATTAAATTATGTGCTCTTGGGAATCGTGCAGTCCTACCATTCCCTTGGTTTGCATAATTACCACCAACAGGTGCCTCTTCTGTCTCTGGCTCTGGTTTAGCTACCTGCGGTGTCATTAAACTTTTAGGTGGACCTTGTTGCGTTTTATTTACTTTAATGTTACCTGGATTAGGTCCACCCTTAGTGTTCCCTATAGGTTTAGGAGATGGCGCTGCTTTTGGTGGTGCTGGCTTAGGCTCTGGTTTAGGTGCCATTGCCCCTTCATTTTTATCCTTATCTACATCTAGCTCTTCTCGCTTAGTGGGTGGTCGATTATCAACAGGTGGTTTGTATTGTGAATATTTAGGTGGCGTATATGGGCGTTCTGGTTCTTCCATTGGTTTTTCCTGAATTGGCTGTTGTGCAGGTATTGGGGCAGGTGTAGGTGACGCAATTGGTTGTGTAGATTCAGGCTTTATGATAGGCCTGTCGTTAACATCTTTGTTAGGGTTTACTTGACTAGGTACTTGGCCTTGTGGTGGTCTGGCTTGCCTAGGGAAGTTGCCTCTCTCATGGTTAAATCTCCAAACCTCTAGCTGTTGTTGTGGGCTAAGTTTGGTGTAGTCGTCAGGAGGCCTTGTGGAACCCTCTGCCGCCATTCTAGCATTATTTCTATCTTGAAACTCTTTTAATTGTGCGTGCTGTTGCGGGGTTAAGACATCAGATGGCTGTGAGGTGTTTGGAACACCTACTTGTCCACCAGCTTGATTTGCAGCTTGTACTTCCTGACGAGTTGGAATCCTTTTACCTGTGTTTTGACCTTCTGCAACCATAGCCTCGTAGTTGAAACTTCCGTCTGGGCGTATCATCCCTTTACCCCTAGCATCTTTTAGCACAGGGTCAGGTTTATAATTTCCCATTGGGTTAGGAGGAAGAAACCCAGGGTGTTTTTTACGCATCTCCTCGTAGTGTTTTTGTTGTGCCCGAACTGCTTCTGCGTGTATGTCATCTGGATTTGTAGAACGGTTTTGTTCCCACGCTTGATTAGGGTTTTGTGGTGGTGGTGCAGGTGGTACATTACCTGCGTTTCCGTGTTGGTTCCCAAAGCTATTGCCGTGCTTAGTCACATTAGCCGCAGCTTGAGGGCCTGATATGTGATAGTGTGAACCACCTTGTGCAAGGTTTGCTGCTGTAATTGGTGCCTGACCTTTGTTAGCTTCATTATAAGCAGTTGCTCTATCTTGTCTGTCTTTATTAATATTTATAGGTTTGGCAGGAATAGTGTTAACCCTAGATGGCCCGCCATTACCACTTTTAATAGCTTGCATAGCTGCTTCATGTTCTGCGTGTTGTACCGCTTCACTGCGTGGATCTATTGCCATTGTGTTTTCCTTAGTTGTTAATAACCAAAAGAACCATCGGGTTTTTTTCTTCTACCCTCCATTGGGTCACAGCCTGCCTGTGCTTTATATTTTGGTATATTTGTGTTTGTGCCTGAAGGGATTGAACCACTACCCGCCTCTGCTTTATATTTTGGTGCAGTGGATTTAGAGTTTTTAGTACCATCATCAAAAGCTCTCTTACCTTGATCCCATTTTCTAACACCTTCTGTAGATGCAAAGTAATCGTTTGCACCTCTAGTTCTTGTGTTTTGGTCTTTTACTTTTTTTACTTGTGCTTTAACAGTTTTTCCAGGTGTTGCACCGGATTTCTTTACATGTTTCGTATCTTTATCAGTCTTCATAGCATTCTCCATAGGGTAGTCTTTATGCATCCAACTATTCCACGCAGTTTTACCATACTCATTTACACCTTTTCTAACTTCATTTCCATGTTGGGCTTTTTTAATAGCTTTTCTAATATTGTCGCCGTGCATATCTAAACTCCTTTGTTAAAATTACACACAAGGGCGGGGGGCTTTATGCCCCCGCACCTTGTGCCCCGTCCGGTGTAGGTTGAGCCGCTTCTGCACCTTGTTCAGGTATAGGCCCTGGTTGCCCTTGTTGAGGCACACCTGTTGGCTGGCTACCCATTGTGGACGGGTTTAGCGGCATGTTTTGGGCTAGTATCGCATGACCGGGTTGTGGTCGGCTCAAGCCTAAAATAGCCCTAAGTTCATCTTCATCTAAAGTACCACCCATCTGATAAAACGCTTGTGCCGCTGTGAGTGTTTCAGCAGCATTAGGTTTATCAATATCGAATTTCCACCGTATCTGTGGTAGTCCGGGGAAGTTGTATTTCTGAAGAGTCGCAACAAGTTCTTCCGTCAGTGTATCTTGTAGGTTCATCGCATCGTATCGCACCATCCTAGAGTGCGTATCGCCGATCTCCTCTGCCTCTCCTGAGGTCATTTCGTTATCATCGGCACCCTTTATGAACCTTCTGATCTGTTGATCAAAATAGGCCGTAATAAGGTCGTACAATAGCTGTGCACCAGCGGGGGATGGATCTATTCTTTCTATTCCCGGACCCGCAGTTGAGTTGTCACGGTATCTTGGGAATAGGATTGTGTTGTTCCGCATTTGCTCCTCAGCACACTGTTTAACTTCTGCTAAGGATTGTGGGTTACCAGCCTCGAAGTAGTACACTGTCAAACCACCTGCACCAATGCGTTCAAGGTAGTCCATCAGAAAGGTCAAAACTTGTGACCTTAGATACCACAGCCAGTAGATCTTACTTCGGATACCCACGCCATGAATACCACCAGCTAGCTCACCTTCATAGAAGTCAGCGTCTTCTGGTTCATGCTTGTGTATAATTATTTGCTCTCGTTCGGCAGGGTCAAAAAAATGTGCCCTTCCACGATCCGTAATAGCCCATGAACCGTCAAAAGTTGCGTGCACTAGTATTCCAGCCTGTCCTGAATACCTGAACACAAGTTTGTCACCGTTGATAGGTTTAAAATCCTTAACCAGCATACGGCGTTTCTTTGTTGAGAAATCCCACTCGTAGTTTAGCTGGACGGCGTACCTACCATAAAACATTGCTTCTAATAGGTGCATCAAAAGTTGCTGGAGCCTTGGAGTCTGTTTAATGATATCCGTTAACTCTTTAGCTGCTTCTGTCTGTGCTGTGTCTTCTGGGTTCTGTGGCTCTAGGTGCCACCCCAATTGTGCGGTTGGCATTTGTCTAGACCGTATGCACTCCATGATCACAGGGTCACGCCGCATCGCAAGTGTGTTTTTTGCACTGTGTCTTAGTGCTTCATCGAATGTGTAACGGTATGTGCGTGATGCCCAATTCACAACTTGACTGAATGTCATGAAGTGTGGTAGTGGTTGACCGCCATCCCCAGGCACACGACCTTCTTTCATCTCTGCTTCTGGAAAGTCGTACCCACGCTCTTGTGGTATCTGTGCGAACGGGTCTGGTATTACATCATCATTAGCCATGTATATTTGGACCCCCGCTTTTCAGCGAGGGCCTCTTTTGGGTGCACCCAGTCTATGGGGAAATAGACATCAAGGTAGTTATAAGATACCATTGGTAGACTATTAGTCAATACTAATTTAGGCTATACACTTTATTGAAATGTCATATAATAACCAAGTGTTGATTTTTAGCCTCATTTATATTAGAAAAGAGGGTCAAAATGCGGTATTTATCGGTATGTTCAGGTATAGAAGCAGCGTCTGTTGCTTGGAAAAACCTAGGGTGGAAACCCGCAGGTTTTTCTGAAATAGAACCTTTTCCTTGTGAAGTTTTAAAACACCATTACCCTAAAGTTAAGAATTATGGAGACATCAATGAGCACAAAAAATGGAAACTCCCAACAATTGACCTTTTGGTCGGAGGAACACCTTGCCAATCTTTCAGCATTGCAGGCTTGCGAGGTGGATTGGACGATCCCAGGGGAAACATCATGCTTACCTACCTTAGAGTCGTTGAAAGTAGACGGCCTAAGTGGGTTGTGTGGGAAAATGTCCCCGGTGTATTGTCATCTAACGGAGGAAAAGATTTTTCTACCTTCATCACATCGTTGGGGAACATGGGGTATGGGTGGGCCTACCGAGTGCTTGACGCTCAATGGTTCGGACTCGCCCAAAGACGCAAGCGTGTGTTTGTTGTCGGATGTCTTGGAGACACAACAAGTGCTTCCAAGGTATTATTTGAGTGCGAAAGCGTGCGCAGGGATTCTACGCCGAGCAGAGAAAAGAGGAAAGAAATTACCGGAACTATTACACGAGGCTTTGGCGACCGTGGTGTTGACCACTCACAAATAGTTGATGGTGCTTACAAGATAGAATACTCATCGCCTATCACAGGTGCACTAGCTGCTGCTGATGGGCCTAAGGGTGTTAGTGATCAGTACGCACATGAAGGTAAGCTTGTGAGTGTGATTTGTAGAAGTTCAGGACAGGGTGATGCGGAGGTGTGCTACGACCTGTGCCCAACCCTAAACTGTCTTCATGAAGCACCGCACATTACCACCTACGACATGAAGCAACACCACAACCCACAACCTAGCGACACAGCACAACTCACAACAAAGAATTGTGCGAATGTTCGTGGTGACACACCGCTAGCGTCTATCTCGTTTGAACCCGGAATCGCAGCTAGGGAAGGTAGCCCTAGCAGGTTTATACCGGAGATGACAGGTACACTAAGGGGTGATATGGGAGACAACCAAGTTGCTGCTGCCTACAACATCACATTCTGTGATTCTAATGGAACTAGGAAAGACAGACCCAATGGTGGTTTGTATGTGAATGAGACTGATGCGAGCAACGCCTTGACTTCGTCAGGCGTTGGCTCGTCCGCACATATTGTTCATGGAACACAAGATCCTTGTGTTTCTGATATTGCCTATGCACAAGGTAGGAACAATGGCGGCGAAAATGTACTTATTAAAAGTACGGCTGTTAGAAGACTTACACCCCGTGAATGTGAAAGGTTACAAGGATTTCCTGACGACTACACATCTATTGCGTGGAAGAATAAACCTGCCGAATTGTGTCCAGATGGCCCTAGATATAAAGCTCTAGGGAATTCTATGGCTGTGCCTGTTATGCGTTGGATTGGTGAACGAATTAACAAAGTAAACAAGGAGCTAAAGTCATGAAGTTACTAACACAGAATTCTGAACTGCGTAAGGATGGAATTTGGAATTGGACTATACCTGCATGGAATGTAAAAAT
>Ga0209191_1000509_pt1 | contig 29789 bp, 10 predicted proteins | sample S_130626_EF_Meta_FD_187320 | JGI IMG/M metagenome (GOLD analysis project Ga0209191, IMG submission 187320) | Freshwater microbial communities from Lake Simoncouche, Canada to study carbon cycling - S_130626_EF_MetaG (SPAdes) (version 2) | ecosystem: Environmental > Aquatic > Freshwater > Lake ...
GGTTCTGAGCTACTGGAAAAATTTTCTAATAACTTTATCAAGTTTTCATTAAACACTTGACCAAAGTTTGTAACATTTTTTCCTATTAACGTAAGACTACTACTGCCAGTATCAAATTGACCGTCTGGAATCTCTGCTAATACGTTACCGTCAGTTTTATTAATTTTATATGTCATTATCTGTAGTCCGAATCGTAATCTGTTAGTTTACCTGTCCAAATAATCATATTTAGAGCTAGGAACGGGTTCATAATACTAAACGGTTGGCCAAATGGTCCGCCAACTGGTTCTGTTAATATGCCACCGCTTGTTCTTAAAAGTCTGCCTGTATCGTTTGCACCGCCTAATCCCTTAACCGGGATAGAATCAGTATCGGCTAATTCTGTTGGGCTATAAGCACCGAATCGCCCATCTCGATTTCCTGTTAAATCATGTTCGTGATCTGGAAGATTATTTACTGTCAAATTCATCTGTTCATCGCCTGCGCCAATACGTACAACTGTGGGGTCAGCATAATCAATAGTTGCGTTTGGATCAGTAACTCGGCCAGCTGGACTTGTAATAGTATCAATCTTTGACGAAATACTATTTCTATCAGGAACTTTTTTACCATTAAACATATTGTCAGCACCAAGAGGGAATCGACCTCGTAAGTCAGGAAGTTTAAATGTGTCAAATCCTTTTGTTCCTAACGGATTATTTGTAGCATCATATGCATTGGCATTACCGTATAGTCCAGAAATTACATTGTATAATGCTTCATATCGTATTCTAGGAACTTCTGATCCGTCACACAATAACCAACCCATTGGAGGTGTAAGGCCTGCGTATGGCACAACGGTACCCACCGGCAATTGAGGGATTGCTGAAAATAGTGTATTCTTTTTAATTTTCTTAAGACCAGCAGTTCCTTGACTTATTAAGAAATCATCAGCTTCGCCTAACCCTGCTGGGGTTGTAACTTCTGCTTTATCAGAAACAAATGTTTCACTAAGGTTTGTAACAAACTGTTTTCTATTACCCAGTACTCCAGACGGACTGATAGTTCCAGCAATTGCTTGCGGGCCTGTAGCGGTTCCATTAAATGTTATGTAAGTTCTTGTTCCTTCAATAACATTATATGTTCCACGATATGCTACTGGAGTAATATTAGATACAACTACTACAGTACCTGCTGGGAACGGAATTACTGTTTGAGCGTCAAACTCAAGTTTAATAACAGTTCCGTTACCCGATGCAACTGTAGTAGTTACTGGATTAGTTCCTGTCTTACCGTCAAACTCAATTTCATTACTGGTTACATCGCCGATCATTTCAAATATTGTTGAGCTAGCTAGGTTTGTAGCGGATCCATCTACTGAACCTTTAACTGTACCTATTAGCTTACCATTAAATTCAGTTGCGGCAAATACTTTATTAGCATATATGTTATTGAATTGTTTTCCGCCCTCAATTGTAGGATCGGATCCAATTGAAGAGCCGTTATTAGTTGCAGGTAATATATTAGTTCCAACTGTAAGTCTACCATCTAAACTAATATTTCCGCCAACAAATAAACTTTTTTCAATGCCTGCGCCGCCTGCTAGTTGAAATGCTCCGGTAACAATACTTGTAGAATCTGCTGTTCCTTTAATGAATAACTGTCCTGACGAGTCTGGATTTTCTTCTGTTAGCCCGAGTCGGATATTTCCACTAATGTCTAATGCTTCTTGTGGGGCAATATTATTAATACCCACACGCTCTTGGCTGTCTACACGAATAACAACTCGTTCATTACCGTTATTATTGACACGAATATCTAGACTAGATCCAGATGTTTTTTGGTAAATGTATCCTACACCGTTGTCAACTGCAAGTTCCATTTGGCCGTCTGCACCAATTTGAATACCTGTATTGCTTTTAACGTTAAGACCTTTATAATTGTTAGTAATTACATCGCCACGTAAAAAATTGTCTGCTTCTAGGCCTGTTGACAGGTATCCCGATACAATTAGTTTACTAGCTTTTTCTGCTGTACCAAAATAACCGTTGTATAAACTACTAAGTGTTACACCTGCGTAGATATAAGGAAAGCCAGGTAAGGTAGTCTTAGGTTGAAATTTTTCAGTGCTGAATATTGCTACACGGAATCCACCAACGTAATTACTAATAACAGTGCGTTCAATATTATCAGTGTCTCTAAAACTTTCTGGCTCAGCTCCTGTTCTAGCTCCTGCACTAAAACGTGGGCCAACTAGGATCCAACCTGATCCAGAGAATAAAAATAATTGTTGTGTGTCAGTGTTAACCCATAGATCGCCCGGTAAACTGTTACCAGCGTCGGGTTGATTGCCACTTGATTTTTTAAGACCGCCGGCCGCTACCCACTGAGTGCCGTCATAAACATTTAATTGCTTTATACTAGCATTAGTGTCGTACCATAGTTGACCCTTAACTGGATTAACTGGCTCGCTAGTGTTTGCAAAATTTTCTAATAGGTGCAGGAAGTTTTCACCAAGTGCTTGTCCATAACCTGTAGTGTTTCGTCCTGGAAAATTAAGACTAGTAACTGAATTCGTAGTGTTATCATCTACGGCTAACGGAGTGTTATTAATTTGATCGGTAAAACGAATTTGATATGCCATGTTTACGCTCCGTTAAAACCGGTTAGACTTTGTACTCTAACGGTGTAATCAATTTGAATTAATCTATTCAATGATTTTTGTACAGGGTGAAAAATAACATGAGTTAATAATTTGCCGGTTCCTGTTGGGTTATATGCTCTTAGACCTAACTCATCAAACACATATTCACCGTCTAAGTATGTTGTATTATCAAATGCTTCTTGATTGTTAGGCTCGCCGTAGTCTAGCAAGCAGGTAACTAAAATATCTGTATAGTTTGTTCCTGTAACGTGACGAACATCAATCTTATTACGAGTTGGATCAACGTTATTTGTGCTACGATCGTTGACTACTTTAGTATAGGTTTCATTATACAAACTGCTATTTGATCCTGTAGTATTTGGGGTCAAATATGTAATAATCCCTGTTGGGTCTACTGCTGTGCCTCCGTTTCCAAAGCTCATTTGATATATTGTTCCTATACCCTCGTTTGCGAGACTCTGTGCCAAGGCAATGCTCATATTCTCATAATGAATAGCGTTGCGCTTGTTAACTATAATCTCTTGAGAGACGGGATCCCAAATTTTAATATGTCCTTGGAGTAATATTCCCGAATTTTCATCTGGTTTTGTTGTCATGTTGTTTTCACCTATACAATGTATTTATTTTAATAGTTTTCTTATACTTTATTCTTGTCCGGCAACAGAGCGTAAGTCGATCTAATAAACTTAGCCGGGTCGGACCCAGAGTCAGCTAAACCAACACCCTCTGTAGTCCATGCTTGTCCTACACGCTTTTGAACTACAATATACTGCCCTGCTTCGGGTACTTCAGTTAATCGAATTTGCATTGGCTGTTGATTACTTGTAGAAATTACTGAAAATTCTGCTTCGTATGCCTGATCACCGCTAGGGCTATCTGGACCTAAATTAGGATTCCAAATAGTATATGAGGTTTTACGCAATCTACGGCCCGCTACAAATACCTCTACATCATTACACTGATTATATGCTGACGGTATAGTTTTTCTATACCAAGTATTATCTGCAACAGGTGTAGTTAGTTTAAAGTCTAATTGTATCTTTAGATACTTAATGCCCTTAGAAATTACTCTGCTAGTTGGTACTTGATTATTAATGTTGAATATTAATGATCCTGCTGTATTTGCACTAGTGGCCGTAACTGTAAATGTGGTCAAGCTATCAATAGATGTAATAATTGCCAATGCTCCAAAATTTCCAGTACCGGACACTTTACTAACAACTTGTCCTACAAGTAGGCCGCTTGTATTATTAGGAATAGTTATTCCATTTTTTACATAAAAACCAGTTAGTGTAACTGTAGACACTAGTCCCGCAGTATTAACAGTACCAGCAATGGTTACAGTTTTTACATCTTCTGTTCCCTTAAACACTATAGCACCGTAGGTATTTGCAGTAGTTGATTTAATAGTAATTTGCGTATTACTATTAACTTCAGTAATTACAGTAAGGCCGCCAATTGACCCGTCGCCACTAATTTTAGTTAGTACCATACCTGCACGGAATATACTGGTAGCATTTGATAGGCTAGTTATTGTAGTAGTTAGACTTGCATCTGTTACTATGCCGCTAGCTGAAACTGTTGTAAATTGTGGTAGTGACGAAATTGGAGGATTATATATTACTAAATCATATGCGCCGACTGATTTTGCAGGAGTTACAAAAGTTAATTGTGTATTGCTTATTCTGTTAACTACACAATCAACATCACCAACAAATACCTTAACATTGATTTTAAATCCGGTTCCAGTAACAGTCACTGTTTGACTTCCAGATAAGTCAGCTGTTTGATCTTCCCCTGGGAATGTCACTGATGTTATTGTTAGTTCTGGAGAGTTAGTATAAATGCTAGCGCCATTGGTGTAGCCGTCTGATACAGTTACTGATGAAATAAATTCATCTTTATACGGAACAGTTTGAATGACACTTTGATCTCTTACTAGAGTTCCTTCAGCATGAACAGTTCTAACTCCAGTGCCTAAGGTGCCTCGTTTTAGTTGTCGAATAACATTGCCGTCTTTTTTCAAGTACTCAATACGTTCACTATCAATAAAAACTACACCAGGTTTATTTAATCTAGCACTTGGTTCAGGTAGTACTGATCCGTCAACTAACTCTATAGAGTTGTCATAATAATTTAATGTCTTGGCTAGTGTAGTCGAAGAAGCATCATCAATTCTTGAGTAAGAATTTTTGTTTAGCATATCTTTGAATATTTTATAACCAAAACTACTTCGTGTTACTTTATTGCTAAATGCAATTATATCTATAATATCAGTTTCTACAAAACTCATAGTTGGTGTGAAACTAATATGATTCATATTGCTTTCTAATGCATAATCAACATCCGGGGTTAATAACTTATTGTTTAGCGTTATCCAAACATATTGAGAAGCCACAGCGGGTCTACGTAATTTAATACGACCGCCGGCCAACTGATTATATCTATAATATTCTTTAGCGCCTGCAACTAGTGTTGATGCTGAAGTAGTTCTATCATACTCTCGTTCAATTTCAAGTATGTCATGGTTACTAAAGGTAATAACAGTAATTACGGTGTTGGCACTATAGTCTCCTAATAATTCAATAGATAAATTATCGTCTACGGAAATTATATTATAATCAGAATTAGAAACTATTGATAATGAAATTTTATCTCCAGTTTTTGCAACACCTTTTTTAACTTTAAGTTGGTTGTTAATTGGGAACCAAAAGTAGTCAATACCTTGTGCAATGTTTACACCGTTGACTGCTACAATAACTGTGCTACTGTCTATGGTATTAAATGCATATCTTGAGCTGTCAACAGTATATGTTCTACTGGTGCCCGCTACTATAAAATAGAAAGTGTCAGCTGGTCTTAAAATACTGCCGGCAGTTACTACTAAGACATTATTGGCTAAAGGTTTAACAAATGCAGGATCTGTTGTTAGATCGTATATTGTGTCTACACCGTTATGTACAATAATTTGTTTTTGTACTTTACTAATTGAGTCAACTGCTGATCCTAAAATTGTATAGTTAATAATTGCGCCGTCAATAGGTGGTTGGGCAAATCGTATACCAATAGTTCCAACTAAGGTATATTGACTATCTGTTTTAAAAACAGTTACGTCAACTGCTTCTCCGTCAATAGTTACAAATGCTGTTGCATCGGTACTCCATCTAGCAACTGATACAAACTCATCAGTAGTTCCGTCTCCAACAAAATAATCTAAATCAAGAATATTTAAACCGTTTTGACTTAGGCTAGTAATAACAATTTCTGAGCCAACCGGGTAAGATGTTATTAATTCAATTTGATTTGTAGTTATATTAACTGAATAATCAACGTTTTGTTTAATAACATTTCCAGCAACTTTTACAATAACAGAAGATGACGTTCCTGGACGCTGGCCAATGTCATAGGCATTACTAGCAGGAGCATAGTTGTTACTAGCAATAATTATTGGAAAACCGGTAGGGTTTGCAGGCCAAGTACCTGTTAATGTATAGACGTTGGTGCCGCCTTGTGGCCCACTAATGCTACTAATAGCAACATTACTTGGTCCTCCATTAAAGCTAAGACGATAATTACTAGGGTTAGATATAATAGCAGACGCCCAATTTGGATTAGGAAGCCCGACTGTTAATGAGTTTGTCTGTACAGTGGTGCCGCCGGGTCCGTTGCTTGGTGCTGTGTAACTAAATCCAATATCACCTGCAATTAGATAACGATTGCTTTCAATTACAGGAGCACCGTCACCAATTTTATGGTAGACTGTGATATCAACAGTATCTACTACTTGACCAGTAACTACTTCTTCTGGAGCATAGCTCGAAGTGGGCGTAACAAATCCGTCACCGTCAACATTAATGTCCTCTGCGGCTAAACCGGTAGCACTTACATAGGCAAAATCTCCGCCAAATAATTGAGTGTCATATTGTATATCACTGGGTTTAAAACTGCCATCACTGGTATTCTTTCTCAATATAATACTATCCCCAGCCTGAATGTCTATACCATATGCTGTGGTAAATGTTGCATTATTAGGTATTACAATTGGTCCGGTACTTACGCCATCACCAATAAAGGAATTCATAATAGCATCTTGATTTACAATACTTGGGAAATTCCCAATTTCATTTTGTACAGTATTAACCTTTCCACTAATTGTAACTGTGGCCCCTGGAGTTATTACCCCAGCAGTTGTTACAACATCAAATCTATTGTTTCCAGTAGCCAATGCTTTAGCGTATGTGCTTGTTAAACGCACACTGGTATTGTTAATAACTTCACCAATGTAATAAGTAGTGCCAGAAACATATCCTTGAATAGAACCATTGCTTAGTGTTCCGGTTATTCTAATACTTTGTCCAACTAATCTTAAACCACTTGGTAAAATTAATCTTCCAAAAATGTCAAATATTTGTACAGAAGCAATGATGCTTGTTCCTTCGTATGCAACTAGTTGACTAGCACCGGTAGCTATTAGAGCAATTGCGTTGTCTCTAGCAAATTGTGCGGTAACTGCATTTTGCTGAGTAACAATATAATCTGAATTTAAATTATCGTATATGGCCTGCTTGGCATCTTTTACTTCTTGTCGTTGATCTATTAACTGTTGATCACCAAAAACAATTGCATTGTCTAATGCAATTTGCGCTTGAAGCAATAAAGCTTCGGCGGCAGTTCTAGCATCAAATAGTATATCAAGTTGGCGTGTTAGATCCGCAAGTAATGCAATATTAAAGTCTTTATCTTCTTGAGCAGTGGCTAAGCCATTTACAATAGCTAGTTTTTCATTTTTAACAGCAATTAATTTGTCAAGTAAGGGTTTAACTTTAATATAATTTGGATCGTCTAGTCGTCTATTAAAAGTCTCTGTTGTTCTAAACGAGTATACTCCAGACGCTGCCTGCACTAATGCTTTGGTTAATGTTATTTTTGCGCCGACAATGTCTGATACAATAGTATTTGACTGAATACCGGTTCCTAAAACTAACTGACCTTTTTTAATTCCATTAGCGTTGGTAACAGATAAAGAAGAACTATTAACATCTCCGGTACCTAGCGGAGTTGCTGTAATATAACTCCTATTGCCGGTCCAATATACGTTAATATATTCTATTTCTGTAGGCGCATAGTTTAAGGTAAATGACCTAGCAATGCCGTCACTCTTAATTAAGAAGTCTGTAAAGTCTGGATCAAATTGATCGTAGCCTGTAGTAAACCAAGGCAATGCATCATATCCCGAGCCTACATCAAAACCAATACCTGCAATTTCTACACCGCCGTAATCAACGCCTTGCATTAGTTGTCCAAGGTCTTTGCCCAGCTGGCCAGACTTAGGATTATAAAAATAATTGATTCTATCGGCCGCATCTAACAAGCTAATATTTTTGTGGTACTCAATTACAACTTTAGATAAGTTTGCTGGTGCAGAATTAAACTGTAATATTCCTTTATAACGAGGATATGAGTAACTAGAATCAAGTTCGTTGAATACTATATAATCAGCTCCTAAAATTTCTCCGTTATTGTCAGCTATTGTAGTACGTGTTTTAATAACATCAATTGGCCATTTTAATTCAAATCTAGTTTTAGATCCGCTGGCAATAAATGTTTCATTGGCTACAATTGAACCAAACGTATATTCTGGAGATACTCTATCAAATTTAATACCAATCTTTGTTGATCGTACTAGACTGTTAGATAATATAGCCACTGCTCTAGCAGGAGTGCCGCCGTCAGCAAGTGATCCTTCTATTCTGATAGTAGGAGTTACTAGGAAATTTTCTTTGAACGGATCGCTAATAACAATAGTAGAAATTCGACCAGATGATAGATACGCTTTAGCAGTAATAGTAGCAGGCGCCGGTTCAATAGTTACAATAGGAGCGGTTACATAGCCCGATCCACTGTCTACTATTCGTATTTCTGTTAAATTAAATCCAGTACTGTATAACCAATCACTGTATGGGGATTGTTTAATGTCGTCACTACTGTATGTTAATATACCATCTGAAATACTAGTTTGAAACGGTATTACTGTATTAGTAGTCTGATCATATTTTGGAGGTAAATCAAAGTCAGACACTTGACTGCCTGTTGGTTCAAAAATTTCATAGGTGCTAACGAACTCACGAATTTTACTTCTGTAAGGTTTAGCCTCATTAATATATTCTTGATAGCTAGGCAAGTTATCGTTTTGATATGTGGGTTTTTGTTTTAAAGGGCCAAGATTATGCTTTGATCGTACAAAACTTGTTTTAAAGGCCCAGTCAATAGACTTTTGCTCACTAAACGCATATCTTAAACTAGCAAAGAATAATTCTTTATATTCTTTAGCCAAGTTATCAACAAAAATTATATTTTTAATTGTATTAAGAATAACTGTTAATTCAGCTTTAGGTTGATCGTCAAATACGTAAGAGTCAAATGTTGGGCCGTCAAAGCCTTCTGCATTATCTGCAAAGCGATATAGATTATCAGTGAACTTAATTGTGCCAGACTGACGTCCAACAATTTTATAATTAACTGTTGTTTCAAGAACTTCTTGATTGTCAATTTTTTCTAATAGTACCCAACCGCCAATACCTTGATTATTAACCTTTACTATTTCGCCAATTTCAATATTGGCGCTAGGTAATTGATATGCAAAATCAAGAATATGATCTAATTTAGTAAACTCACTGTATCCTGCAGAATACCAATCAATATATTTCCAATAACGAGTAGTGTCATATGTTTGTGAACGTTCTCTAAACCATGTTTTCTTTAAAGAATTCCATGTGTATAGTGCCCATCTATTGTTTGCAGTTTCATCCGAGGTAACTAAAACAGATAGTGTTCTTACAGATAAAGTAGTTGATTCAAGGTATCCGTTACCTGGTTTGTCAACGGTTGCTGAAATAATTTGACCTTTTGATCCAAGTATAGTGGTAATCTTTGCGCCGGTACCTATTCCAGTAATAGTCACTTCAGGCGGATTAATATATCCTTTGCCCGAAGTTATTATGTTAACTCTAACAAGTTTTCCGTTTTCAATTACTGGAGATAGTACTGCTCTAACAATCTCATTTGTTCCTACAAATCTAATTTGACTGTAAGAACTAATTTCATAGTCATATTTTCCTGAACCTAAACTTGGTGCTTCATCTTTAGAATTTAAGCTAGTAAGATCAACATCATCTATTATAGATTGTGCGGCCATTACAGAATTAACACGTTCAATAAACTGTTTAAGTGCTTCAACTCTATTAACAAACATACTTTGTCTTGGTCGACTCTGAATTCCGTATTTTAATTTTACTGGAAGTTTTGCATCAGGGACTTCGTTGCCTAACTTATCAAAGCCCGATAAACTGTCAATCCATTTTTGTTCAATGTATTTGTTAATTGGTTTATCAATGTCACTTGTAGATAGTAATTGATAGTGACTATGTATATTTGATTGTTCAAAATTATCAATAATCCAGTAACGAACATTTAACGATACTTTTCTGCTAGCAATTAGATCTTTACAATTGACTAACGAGAACTGATTTGCACCATGGAACGATATGAAGCTAACTCCCATATTTTTAGGACTGCTAATATAGTTTGCAACATCTCTAGCAGAAACTGCTCTACCGACTACATTTGGTACTGTAACTTTATTTTTAACCCAGAAATAATATATGTTTTTAAATGTTTTACTAATTGTATCAAAGATTTTACTAATACTGTAAACAGTACTTCCATATTTGCTAGTACCACTAATACCAAGAGTTAATCCTGCTTCAGTGTCAGCTAATCTATCCCATTCTGATGGAGTGTATTCGCTTTGAACCCATTCGTATATACTCACTAATTGATTTTCAAACAGCGTATTCCATGAGTTAGCTTTATATAATATAGGACCTTGATTGGGATCAATAAACTTGGCGCTACTTAAATCCCACCATAATTGACCAACATTTTTTTCTTTCCAACTCATTAGTGTATCTACTACTACTGTATCGTCACCGATTGAGTAGGTTGCTGGATCATAGTATGTTTTAAATTTTAATTCATTTTCAGCAATACTTAAGATTTTGCCCTGTAAAGGATCTACAATATCAAGATATGTAATTATACTACTATCTTCAATGTCATATAAGAATACAGATTTAATTTTATCTATATTAACTAATTGGCTAGGAGTTCTAAATTTATACCAAGATTTATTTTCAGAATAAAATTCATGAACAGCGCCGTTTAGTATATTGTAATCACTAATGTACACTCTGTCTGACATGGCAATTGAAGATCCGTAATTAGATCCAACCGCATCGCCTACATCTAAACTATCAGAGAAAATAAATTTATTTTCGTAGTAATCATATAACATTACACTACCTGATCCTAATTCAGTTTCTAAAAACGTAGTAGCATCTAGGTCAAAAACAGTCTTATTATTATCAAATTGTGTACAAGATAATTGACGTCCGCCGGCACTGGCAATTGCTAGTTGGTCTCCAACTGTATTAAATTTAACAGTTGATCCAAAATATTCACTACCTCTATTATAAGGATTACTTAATTTTTCTTTAAGTACATATTCTCCAGGAGTGTATGCTTCCTTAACATTAACAACTAGAGTAGCAGTAGCATCGTCATACGAGGTTACAACACCAACCATATAATTAGATTTGTCATCTGTGCCGGTTGGCAAGATATGTGTAATAGTAACACCTTGTAGATCTAAAATATTTAAAGGCTTTGGTATAATCTCTGTTGATGGATTAGAATTGTAATTTGTACCTCTAGTTAATAATTCGCCGGCAACAACTGCACCAGTTGACAGATTAACTTGTGTAACTTTATAAGTTGCTTTGCCATCGCCACCTGAGATAAAGACAACATCATTTACTGCGTAGCCGGTTCCTGAATTAGCAATTCCAGGATTTGCTCGTAACGTTCCAAATGTTGCAACTACGTTTAATCGTAATCCAGTTCCGCTCTTTCGTACAGTAAAAGTTTTTATTCCAGGTTCAATTTTTATGCTAGTTGTACTAGAAGTTGTTACTCCTGGTAATACAACAGACCATGCAGTAAATGCAGAAGGAATATTATAGTATACTTCAACTGCTCCTTCGTTTAGATGAGCATTAGAGTATGTTGGTGCTCCTATTGCTAATTTGCCGCCATCTTTAGATACTGCGATAGTAGAACCAAAACTTGATTTTGCTGGTAGTGTAGATTCTATAGTTTGTACGTCTTTATTAAATTCGTAATTATTAGAATAGTTCCATACACGAATTTTATCATTTCCATTAATTGAAGCGTCACTAAAAGAAAGAATAACATTACCGTTGGCAGCTACTGACATGTCTTTTAATTCAAGGCTGGCCGCAAATTCAGAAGTGAATACCACCGGAGCTCCAACTGTTGCACTACTGCTAACAAAGGTTGAGTCGAGGGCATTTGCTACAAGTTTTGAAACGTAATATACAGTCAACGAAGGTGCAACAGTTGCGGATCCTTTTGATGCTACAAATAATTTATCACCTACTATTGCTACCTTATGTCCAAAAAATTGATTATTTGTTCTAGTAGGTGCAGTTACTAAATTTGAAAATACATAATATCCGTTAGCGTTGCGAGTGTATAACACTACGTACCCATGATTAGCATATACTGGCATTGCTCCTGTACGATTTTCTAATACAAAAACTTCTCCTCCAGGAGTAGCTGATATTGTAAAACGGATTGGATCTATAATTTGTGACACATAATATGTTTTGCCAGCAACTATAGTACCAAGTGCAGTATTTGAAAAGACAATTGGTCCATTGACAATAAAATTAGCAGTAGTTCCTGCTGCCAATATCAGTCTATTACCGTTTGATGTTGTTGATCCCACAACTAACGGTGAAGCATTGGCGGCCGGTGCTCCTGCGGCCAAGTAAAGACCATCGCCTCTAACGGCAGTTGATGCGGCAAATGAATTATTTGTCAACAGTATTGTTGGATTAGGATTGTTAGCATCCTGTGTGGTAACAGGACTTAATTCTTCTCTGTATGCCCAGTTAGACTTGGCAGTAGGTCTAGTATAGTATAGCATACTATTTTCTATCGAGACAATCATTACGGTACTAACTTCATTTACTGATACACTAATACCAAAGTGTGATTTGTTATTAGCAACTGTTGTTAGATTGTAGCTGTTTTGATATTTCCAAACTGCCCACTGATTATCGGTGCCGTCTACCCAGACTAAGTCACCGTCTTTCTTAGAGGCTATTCCTAGATTATTAATAATTTCAATTGACGGTACTCGTACTGATACAAACTTGTATAAATTTAAAGTTAAGTCAACCGTATCTGCGGTGTTAAGCAATTTTGGTTTATCAAATTCAATATAATCTACACCAACCGCAGTAACTTTATAAAATCCTTCTAGCGTTGCTATAGAATTGTTGATACCAATGTAGCTGTCAACGGTAATATCAGTATCGACAACTCTGTTTAATGTGATTCGAATAGTATTTTGTGTGATTACAAATTTTCTAATTACATTTTCAAATAATGTAAAACGATAAACATTCCAAGTATTTTTATCATTAGCAGTCCAGAAATAATATCCATCGTTTAGTTTGGTTATATCAATGGATAATATTTCATCTATAGTGTTTAATTTGTATTCAACATCTTCAGCGTTGACATATCCCGCCGTTGATACATAGTAATTTGGCAACTGATGAGTTTCAAATGGTGCATGTGAATATGTCTTGCTCTTTAGGTAAACTTGGTCGGGCAAAATTCTATAAACAAAATCTAATAATGTGTTATCAATGGATTTAACTAGTTCAACAGGCTGAGGATTAATTAAGAACTTAATTTCATCTAGTCTAAACTCAACTTCATCAAATCCAGCGTTGGCTCCATACTGTCCTATACGGATAGCCCACTCTTCATAAAATTCTAAACTTTCTTTAGTGCTAGTGCTTAATGCGTCAAACAACTTAGCAAAACTATTTTCTGTTCCCTTTTCAGTAATGAAGCCTTGATAAAACTTATATTGACTTACATCATCATTGATAATATTTTCAAGATACTGGCGTTTTTGGTAACCAATAAGATGTTGTGCAAATTTTTGTTGGTCTAGATCAAAACTGTCAGTATCTAAGTCATAGAAGTCAGGAAATTGATTAGCTCGGTAATCCCAGTTAGGAATTAACTTAGGTTCAGGTCTAGCTTCTAACTTATTCCACTCTGAATGATTAAATTGTTCGCTGCCAGGAACATTAGTCTTTGCGCTATAATAAAATTCTTTGTACTTAACAGCATCGCCTAATTTGTAATCAGTCCACACGTTCCAAAATTTAACTATTGCACGGTCGTAAATAAATCCTGGAATATCAAAATCTCCATTCCAGTTAGTTGTTCTATATCCAACTACCTTAATACGTTCTTGTCTATATCCCTGTATTTGATCATATATCAAATCATTGAATATAGTAGTGTTATCTAAAATAAGAACGTGTTCTTTTTGTACTAAATTTAAAGTAGCATGGTAAATGCCGTCAGCAGTATTTTTAGGAGACAGGGTGAATAAATTGCCTTCTCTAGTATTACCTGTGTACAACGAAGACAGTGCTGTGCCGTCTTGTTTTAATACTGAATATTCATAAAAACTGTCGTATATGTTATCAACTACTGAATATTTCTGACTAAATTTAACTTCTTCAGCACAAGGGCTTACGCTTATTACTGCGCCAAGTGACCAATTTTGAGTAGTCCAGAATGCAAATTCTTTTGCACTAGTTTGAAAATCAGTTATTGTTCTAATAGTAGAATTAAAATTTTCAAACAGAACGCCAATTGATTTTAAGTAGGCGCCGTAGCCTAATAAAAAATCAACCACTTCTTGAATAGTTCTTAATTCTGCACCGTAATGTAATGTAGAAACAACGTCTTCAAACTTTGTTCTAATAACAATTTGTCTGCCGCCGGTTAGAGGTAACGATGGCAATTTGGCAAAATATTTTATTTCAAATACTGACGATGCTTGATGCGATACCGTTGTCCTGTAATACTGATTATTAAAAAATATAATTTTATCTTTGGTATAATACTGATTAGCAGTCCAGTCACTAAAACTGGCAGATACGCCACCTATATTAATTTCAGAATCGTGATTAATTATTCGAGGTTTTAAATATTTAAATGCTGGAAGAAATTTATTATAACCTCGAATAACAAAGCCAGTTGTTGCTTTTTCTATAATTACTGCGCTGTAATCAATAGACGATACGGGACTACTGGTATTAAGAATTATATTGTAGTTCTCTTCTGGTATAAACACATTGCCTGTGTTTAACGGATTACGACTATCTAATATTAATTTAAATTTTTCTTTAGTGGTAAATCCGCCAAGTTTGCTTGACAGACGAACTACGAGATTCGTTAGCTCATTTTTGTAGACTGAAATTTCCGAAAGAGATTGTCTTCCAATAATATAATCAGTAATATAATTTACTAGTCCAGCAGTATGTACTCTAGATGCACTATCCGATGTGCTAGGAGTAATTAAATTGGCAACATTAAATCTTAAATTTCCGTTATCAACTTTATAAACTATTTGTCTAGTATCATCTCTATACTGTCGAGTACGATCAAAACAACTGGCAAATACTTGAGAAGGCCTTAAAATAGTCAATGCTGTTATTAAAGAGAATGGGTACTCTGCACTACGTCTCCATGCAGATTCAATCGGTGCTTGGTCTCCAAATCTAAATTTACCTTCAATTAATGACGATGTATAACCGTCAATGATTCCAATGTCGCTAGGAGCTAGTAACTCGCCATCTTCATTTACCGGTAGCATTGATAATAGATAAGGTCTTAGAAATTTAGTGTTCTTAACAAAATTAGTACCAGGCGATCTAACAATACCATCGGCTAGATCATTCCATAAAATTAAGTTGTTACTAGTGTATGGTGCAGGACCGTACTCAGCTTCCCACCAAGTTGGCTTGATACTGAACCCTAACATTTCCCATGGATGAGTGTGTGGGCGGTCAGTGTCGTATACTAATTTAAATATACCTCTCCAGAATCCAGGAAGTTCTGTACCAGTTGACGATCTAAATTCTCTATAATTATAAGTTTTTGGATTATTACGTACAAAGAAAGAATGTTTAGTATAGTCGTCGGCTATTAAATTTGACCAGTGCAGGAAGTCTCCTGCCATAATGCTGTTTAGGTCGTCAAACGATACATCAGTAGTTCTGTTATACCCCGGAACAAAATCATAGATATCAAATAAACTGGTATCATATGCAACCTTAATATTGTTATAAATTCTGCGTTCAAATTCTAATAACAGGTCATCTCTAAAATCATCAAATGCTACTATGATACTGCCGTCGTGTCCTTGAATAACTTTAGTCGGTGTTTGGTATGTGTTATCAATAAAAATTTGAGGTTCAAACTTAGGATACAATCCATACTTTGTTGGGGTTGGTGGTAAGAAGCATCCGTCTGTTTTTTCATATTGTACAATTTTTAAATTGTCGCCAGATGCAATAGTTGATATAATTTTTACAAAATTAACGTCAACAAATTCATAATCTTTACCGTAGACTAACAAATTGTCATTCACATATACAAGTATAGCACGTTCACTAGCAGTAGTTAGATCAAAGTCAAAAATCAAAGGATACTCAGTAATAGAGTCATCAATAATTTCTTGCTCAAAAATAAAGCTAGGGCCCGCAGGTATCATATCGCTTAGATAGTACGGGCTAGCTGTTGTAAAGTCTTTAACTACTTCTTTTAAAATTAAATCTAGATGAATTCGTGTTACACCGTCATATCCGTAATCAGTTGCCTTACGCAATAGATTTCTTTTAAATTTTGCATAATCAAGTCTAGCTGTTTTTAATGCATTAATTACATTATAATTTTTATTAGTAATATGATATGCTATAGGCAACAACGGTGCGGCATGCTGAACGATCTTTGTTCCTAGCGGAGTAATATTTCCTAGATCTCGAAGACTAGCTGATCCAGGCACTGTGCCTATAAACGAATCAATATTGTCCGCAATTGAGCTTACATGGTTATTAATTTCACCTAGTGTAAATGTATCTAAGTTTAAGTTTTGAGGATTATGTTCTAAGTTAGATGGAAATTCATAATACCCATTAATTTTTGGTGCTGACGAATTTGTTTTGAGTATTAACACATCATCAACGGCTAAATCCTTAAAGAATTCAACGTAGGCTTGATTGTTGATAATGCTGATTGTATACTCAGTATTATATTTTCTTTGTCCGTTTACATATACTCTAACTGTTAAATCAGTTAATAACCCACTGTCTGCATATGCATCAATTAAAAACATATTACGTACTTGGTCAATTACATATTGTCTAACAACATATTGTTTAGTTTTTGTAGCGGCAATTGACCAACCGTTGGCGTGGTCAAACGAGGTTAATGTATTATTAATGCGTAGATAACCTAGTTCTATATCAATAGGTGCTACTAAAGTTGTATTACTTTGATAGGTGTGCTTGTCTGTATGAAGATTAAAATTAAAAACGATGTCTCCAAAATTTCCAATATTCCTATATGTAACATTAAATCCCAGTTCAGTATCATATGTGGTACCAGGCTGGTAACTGAATAATTTTGTTCCGCTAAATGTAGTTCCGGGATACTTTGTTGTATCTCCGTAACTTATTCCGGTAGGATCTACTACTTCAAATAACGGGCTTTGATTAATGTTAGTCTTGGCCTGACTCTGCATCCAGGTGCCATCCATATAATGGAACATTGCTCCTTTATAACTACGGCCGTCTGTTACTAAAACACTTTCGCCGTCCTGTGGGTCAGTATCATCCGTAGGTAATAATGTGATTCTGCGTTGTCCTAGATGGGTAACAAAACTTACTGTAAATATTCTACCAGAAACTCTAACGTCAGTGTCTGCTGTAAATAGCACACGCATGCCTTCAACTAGATTAATGTTATCAACATTATATCCATAGCTACCTTCAACTGTAGAAAATACATCTGTAGTAAAGGTATCAACTAATGTTACATTCTGTTTAGCAATGCGTCCAAAATTCCATAATTGAATGTTTGAATTAAATTCAATAATAGGGCGTTTAGCTCTTGCTGTTTGATCTAATATTAGTGGTTGATTATTTGCTGTTGCAGATGCTTCAATTAAATTTTTGTGGAACCAGCGGTTATGGCGACTCCATGGATTTCTATCCTTGCTTCCTCTATTAATAACTAGGTAATCTTTATTTGCGGGGAAATTATTGTTTACATCAAATCCCTGTGTATCAAAATTTTCATTATCAAATTCAACTTCTAAATCAGAAGTATATGCAGACGGTGTTTCAAGATCTTTTTCTGCTACTAATCTAATGGCTGTGCCGACCCCTTCAACATACCAATTACCAGTTGCATATATTTCAGGAGTTACTTGTCCAGGGAACGATAATTTCATTCCGTTGGATAGAGTAGTTCCACTACTAGTAGTGTAATATTTTTTACCAATGATCTCAGTGTCAACTTCTATAAAAGTTGATTCGGTGATATCAAAAACTGTAAAGTACCCAGAGGTGTTTATATCAGTGTCACTAACATAATACAAAATGTTAGGAGCATTTAACGGCACGGTAAATTCAATTGACCCTTTTTTAACATGAGTAGTAGAAGGAACAATTACATTTTTATCATTTCTTATTGTGATGCCGTTAGTGTATAAATCTGCATCGCCTATAGTTCTAACAGTCTTAAATGCAAATGGACGGTCTTCACAATCTATTTCAAAAGTATAAGTTTGTCCTCGATATAGTTTAAATTTAGGGTTTGCTGTTAGACCGTCAGGAGTAAACAAATAAGAAATATTATCAACTTCATTGATCAATTTAACAGTATATGTGCTGTTAATATCTGCCGACTGCCCTAACACTGTAATTGGTTGCGGACCATTTGGTAGCCAATAGTATTCTCTATAGTTAACAAATTTGTCCCAGTCAATATTGGGATTCCATGCATAGTATTCTTCACTGTTGACTTTGCTATGATCTAAAGTAGTTCCTGCAAAGAAATTTAACTGATTGATATAATCATTATAATCTTTAAAAAATGTAACATTATCTAAAGAATCTTTAGAGATAATAGCAGGCTCAAGTTGGTACGCGGCTCTGTCAACACTGACTTCTTCTAAGTATCGGTCTGCTGATGTAAATGCAGGCGTGTTTTTACGACCAATAAAAGCGTTTACTTTTCCAACAGTTCCTTCGTTGATCATTTGATCAACTGTAGCACTTAAGAACTTTTGATTTGCAGGAGTTCTATAATACTTGGGAAGAAAATCTAATGACGTTCTTTTATTATTGTCGCCAATAGGTAACGCTGATTCTTGTTGGTTGTTATCGAATGCCATGTAATATTCCTTCTTTACGCACTTGTGATGTCATTGTTGTTTAACGGAATTGATGTTAGTACTGTGCCGCTTGCATTAATTCTTGCCGCGGTAATCTCTGAAATAATCTCAATCTCATCAACTGTTGCAGAGCTAATTAGTAACTCGTCTGCATTTGATGTTATTTCAAATAGACTACCAAACGCTAAATCTTGTTGTTTTGGTACAATTACTATGTTTACTAGATTAGGACTTAGTTGACGAATAATGTATGCAGATAGTTCTCCAAAATAGAACGTGTCTCCAAATTCCCAATTTTCTAAAGCAAAAAATTCGTTAATTGCAGTTATGACTCCAGACTTAATGTCATTATCACTTATTACTACATTAGAATTTTTTACCACTTTAAATATACCTTGTAAGCTGGCTGCGGCATTTTTACCAAATAAAGGTTTGTATTTTGCAGGGTGGTAAACGATTTCGTCGCTTATTGATTTTACTTTGTTGATATTGGTACTAAAATTTGTGTATAGTGAGTCACTGCTAGGAGGTAACGGTTTAGTAGGCACCTCACCTGCAAGCCATCGTCTGTATGATACATCATATGTTTTAGTTAACATAAAAATATCTATAATGTTTGTTGCGGCCGGATCTAATCTTGATGCGTTGTCTGCGGCATGTATGTACTGAAATTTTAAATTGTCTCTGCCTAAGAAACCTCTATATTCATTGGTAATTACAAAGCTAGTTGATGCCTTGTTAAATGTCTTAACTAGATTTTCTTTAATAATATAAATTAATTGGCCGTCATCTAGTGTTAAAGGAACCGCTTCTTGACTTAGATATACTTTGATTAGATCATTAATATTTTCAATATAATAAAAATCTGTGGAACCGTCTAGTGCCACTTGACGCTTTTGAAAAATAAATTTAGATGTAGTATTTGTTGAAGGGCTAACAATATTTTTAAATAATTCTGGATCGTCAACTATACCGTCTTCGTTGCTGTCAAAGAAACTAATAGAGATTTTCTTAGTGTCAATATATCCGTCACTGCCTAAATATTCGTCAATAATTTCCCAATCAAAGTTTTGATTAAACGCAGATAACACATCCGGCTGTGTATTAATACTCATCACCGAAATTTTATCCCTAATTACTTTTCCCGTAGATGGATCATAAACTTTAGAAGTACTGTCAAAGAAAAATCTCATTTCTTTAAAACTTTCAAATACATATCTTAAGCCGCGGTATGTTGCAAGATACGAAGTTCCGTCAGTTTCAAATAATAATATCCAGCTTGCATCAAGTTGTTGATTACTCGAATCGCCTGTTTTTCCTAGGCTAAATGAAGATTTTTTGTCAATGTTAGATTCTGTAATAATTTTCCATACAGTACTTGCGCTGTCATATCTTAGAGCAAAATTTTTATTGGCTGCAATTAGATCGATAATTTTATTCTTAACACTATCTTCAAGTGCAGTAACAAACTTAGGTACCGCAGTGTCACAAACTGCGCCCGTGGGCACAATTTCGTTTAAGATTACTGGGCCTAGTCCGGTAGGTAATATGCCAGTATTTTTTGCCGAGCCGTCACCGACTACCTGTACAACTCGTGTCCAAATTCCTGTTTTGGCAGATACTGGTGCACCAGCCTCGTCAATTAGTTTATTATCACTACTGAATAATTTGCCAGGAGGCGGCGTAAATTTTAACATTGCTCCGGGAATGATAAATCTTAAATTTGAAAATGTAGAAGATCCTAATTTTTTAATTGCAGTAGTCTGCGTATTATCATTAATATACCCAGTTGATATATTTGTAGCAGAAGTGACTTGTGTAAAAGAAGAAAATGCAACCCCCAACGATACAAATGCATAGCTGTCTAAATAAAAATCTTTAATTGTACGACTAGCAAGTACTGGTTCAATTTGATTTAATACTGCATTTTCAATATCAGTTCTAGTGTTGTATGAAAATTTAAAACTGCCAATGATAGGTTCTTTGTATAAGATACCGTCTGTTCCAAACAAATTAGTATGGCTATATTTTCCGGTAGAGTCTTTTAGGTCAAAGTATCTACTGATGCCAGAACTTACTCGATTAACTGATTTAACTTTAATAATTTCTTGGTTAACACTCAGCGGAAATACGTTATAATCTTCACCGGTAATCATACGGTTTTGTGTATAGTATGTTGCTGGTGCGTTAGTTTTGATGCTGTCACTTGTTTCGCTTACAGAAGCATTTTGAACAGTGTAATTTAGTCCGGCCGAAACTGATAGTATTTCTTGCTTGCCAGATTTGTTACTGATGTAGGGAATATCAAATGTTACGTTTTTAATATTAGAAGGACTAATTGCATATTCAAAACCATTACTGACTCTGTAGTATACTCTAAAATTACCTTGAGGCAAATCACCAAAGGTGCCGTCGGCAAAGTTTAAACGAACACGATCGCCGGTACGTGTAATTACTGAAAATATTTTTCTAACACTTTTAGAAAGGGAATTATATATGATGTTGTTACCTTCGACTGCATCAACTTTTGTCCATTCTTGAGATAGTAGGCCGGCACTGTCTAAGCTGTACAACCAAATATCTGAGTTATTAATATTAGAACTGTCTAAGTCAACAGTTTCATTTGTACTTGGTCGTTGGATAGAAAATGTTCCTTGGTTTAGACTTCCCTGACGGAAGTGAACAAAGAATCCAGTGTTAGTGCTAGGAGATCCACCACCGTCGTCGCGATATAAGAATGCCAAGTTAGTACCAGGCATTGGTGGTTCTTCATAGATGTTTAGAGAATTTTTAATTGCACAAGATACAATTTCAAAATTCATATTTCTGCCATCGATGTTTTTAGTAAATCCATAAATTGGAGTGTCAGTATTAGTTGCATTAAATCGATACTGCTGTGTTCTAATACCTGCAATTATTCCAGAATCTTGTGGTTTGCCAAACTGTCCAGTTGATGGCAATGCAGAGTTTACTACTTTTATAAACTGTTCGTACCAATTGGTGTTAGCACTGTCGTTCCACACAATTGTTTGATTGGCGAGGCTTCGACCGTTGCTGTCTATGATAGCTTCACTAGTTCTTACCGAGCTAAATTTTAGCAGTCCATTAGCACATTGATTTCTTTTAGGGTTATAGCTGAGTAATCGTGCTAGACGTAGAACGCTTTCACGGCGATCTGCAAGTTCAAGAAAATTTTCACGAGCATTTAAATCAAAGCGGAAGGCTAGGTTTTGTCCAAGAAAAGCAATTAAATCAATTAGAGCTAGGTACTCACTAGACTCAATATAGTCGTTAAAGTCTTCTGGGTAGTTTTCACGCAGATATGTGATCATTGTTCGACGTAGATTGTCGAAATCGTAGCTTTTAAAATCAGCGTTTTTAAAGCTCTGGTATACCTTTTTCCAGTCTTCTGCCGCAATTAATTTGTTTTGTCTATCTATACTTGACATACTCAGTCCTCATTATAGATATTTATCGTATAGATAAAGTGGGCAGTTTATTAACCGAGTAGACTGTTGTCTTTGTCAAACTTAAATCGCAGGCTTTCTGATATATTGTATACCAAATAGGTCAACTCACACTCTATTTGTATGCCGCTTTCATACTCACTTACTATGACATTTTGAACGCTAACACGAGGATCATAGTTGATAATAGTAGATACATTTTGCACTATGAGATTTTTAACTTCTTCAGTTAATGGGTCAAATAGCAAGTCCCAAATAATAGTACCAAAGTTTGGATTTTCAAGACGCTCGCCGTAGCGAATATGAAAGTGGTTAACAATATCTTGTTTGATTAATGCTAGATCGTATAGGGCAAACCCCCCGGTTGGATTGCCTACAGTACTGATTCCCCTATAAGTTTTGCTTAAAGGAGGTGCTGTAATTTTTCTAACTTCAGGAACAACTGTTCTAGTGTATAGTGATTTTTCTATGCTCATAGTAGTATTTATTTGCTAATTTTCCTAAATGTATCTGTTGAAGTAGTATACTTTGTTGGGTCCTGACCGTGTAGATTTTCATGGCCGTCCCAGGGTTCATGCATAGGTGTTCTTGCTACTACAATGGCCAATGCGTCTGGTTGTACTGCGTCTGTTATAGATGCGGCGGTGGCCGCTTCGGCTAATGGTCCGTTCAGATTAATTTTTGCGCCGCTGGTAAGATTAATATTCGATCCAGCATTAATAGACGTTGCTGTTCCAGAAGTAAACTTATTTCCCCCAGAAGATAGTAATGCAATATCTGCTCCCGAAGTTATTTTTACATTTGATCCTGTTTGTAAATTAAGTGCTTGCCCAATAGCTTCGCTACTTGCGCCGGTAACACTGGTATTTCTATTGGCTCCAATACTTTCATGTTTTGTGCCCACAACGGATATTTTTTGATCTGTGCCAACTATTAAACTGTGTGCAGAACCAACTTCAACGTTGTGTTTGGCACCTGACCTAATATTGACATTTCTACCGGCATCCATATTAATGTCTTGGTCAGCTTTGATGTTTATATCTTTTTCTGTATGAATACTGACTGAGTCTTGTGCATAGATATCTATCTTGCCCATGCTGGTTAATTCTATCCAAGTAGTGCCTGCGGCATTACCAATATAAATTAAGTCTTCGCTATTATGTAGAAGAATTTGATGTCCTGTGCGAGTACGAATACGTACAAGTTCATTGTGCGGTATATCCGGTTGTCCGCCTGACTCGCCGTTTTCTACACTGACATAATCTGGTGGTCCTTCACTTGCAGGAGTTTTACGAATAAAACTTTCGTCACCGTCATCCATGACAAACGTAGTTCCGCCTAGTCGACTAACAAATGCGCTTTGAATTCTACTTTCTTTCTTGCCTATTTGACCAGTAGGAGCATTAGGTTTTCTATCAACCGGTCCGGGAGTACTAATACCAAATACAGTACTTGGCAATTCTCGACGGGCACTACTAGATGTTATTCCCCTAGTATCGTCTTTGTTTAACCCCTGGGTAGTTAACACTTTATGAAAAGGATGTACGGGCTTTGGTACTTGTGTAAGATCTGCTTGGGTCAATGCTTTGTTGGCTTTTTTGTTATATTCTGCTACAACTTTTCGTTCGTCGCTACCTGCTTCTGTTGTAGTAGATGTTGCTGCCATACCGGGCACCATAAAATTTACATATTCGTCAGGAGCACAACCAATCCAGTAACCTTTTGCCGCATTACCGTAGGCAAACATAACCATTACAATGGTTCCTACATCAGGAGGAACCATCCACATGCCGTAGGCTTTTTGTGTACTATCGTAGTCGTTAGGCGTTTCGTTTGTAAAAGTAATACTAGTCTGTCCAGCGAAAGGACTTAGATATCTAACTGTAATTACTGATCCTGTAATACCTGGTTCGTCTCTGCCAACATCGTTAATTAATTCAACTTGCAAAGAACCCATGTACTTTGCGTCAATGTGACTGACTACTCGAGCCATATAGGGGCCCGGGTAATTAAAGTACCGTTCTTCTGATCTCGAATCTTCTGGGAGGGTATCGTTTATCATAAATTATGCCTGCTCTGAGGCGGCTTTGGAGTAACCATCTTTACTCGGTGCAAAAGTAATTACGTTTTCTCCTTCAGCCGGAGTAGTTTCAGCTACCCTATTGTTTTCTTGAGATACAGGTGTTACTTGAGCTCCACGATCGCGATAAAGTACTGCATTGCCTTCACTGTCTGTTCTAAACACGTTGCCTAGACTATCTGTAGATAAATCACCTACGTTAGAATTTTCAGACCGATCAAGGGCTGGTAGACCTGGAGGATTTTGATTTGATCTACGTGCTAAATTTAATACCTGTGTAAACTTGCCCTTAACAAAACTACTCTTTACAGTAATTACTTTATATAATCCACTAAAGGGTATTTCTAATTGTGTGTCAATATCTTCTGGAAATGTTAAACTTCCGCTGGAATTTAAATCAACTGGTGTACGAAAATTAATTAATATATCTACTTCGCTCGATTGATAATCTATTGCTCCGGTAGCTGTAAGATTCATTCTACCAGTTGCGTTGGTATTGGTAAAATTTCCTATCCCGCTGTCCGCCAAATAATAAGGATCTCCCAAAATAGTCATATCTGCTTGAACTTTTTCAGTGCCTAGATTTAATATACGAGCTTGAAATTGTTTTGCCACCAGTGTCTTATAAGTATCAGCATCACCAGCGCCATCACTGCTTTGCCATCTATCAACTTTAGCTAGACCCATAGCCGTTCCTGTTGCAACATCTCCGCCAGAGTTGGCGTTGCCGTTAATTGAAGGAACATATGGGAGCAGACTGTCTGAGGGGGCGGCACCAGCTTGTCCTAAGCGAGACATTAGTGCTTCGCCTGCGGCGGCACCCAGCCCCTCTGCTAGCAATGGTACGCCAAAGTTATTGTTTAAAGTTAATTTAAAATCTAACACATCAACATTTTTTCCAGTATATATGTAATTGTATTCCTTAACTGCCTCATCAACAAGTTGTTGATAACCACTAGCTGTGATATTGGGTGTTGCAAACAGGGATTGATGAATCTTGTAAGGTACTACTCTAAACACTAATAGTTTAGGATTAACACCAACATTTTCATTTTGTTTATTAGCATTTATTATGTAGGCTTGAGTTTCAATTCTAAACCAATCATAAAATCCATTTGTGGGAGAATTAGTTACTGCTCCAGTACAATAGTCACTCATTAACATTACTTCTGTAATTGCGTTAATAATACTTGTGCCTTTTCTAAATACAAACTCTTTACTATCTTTTTCTAATTGATAAGAGTTTCTTGGATATTTTTTATTTGCTAGCGCAACCACTGTGATATTTTTATCGTTAGAGTTAGGGTCATCAGGTTTTTTAGGATCGTGGCCTCCTTGTGCTAGAGAAAAATTCATACTAGATTTGCCTAGTTTACTAACTTCATTGTCGGCTTGTATTAAAATATTAGTCTTATCATTTCGTGTTAATTTAACTCGAGATAATACATTGCCGCCGCCAGCAGTGCCTTCTTTTATTGTTGCACCATTATCGGAAGCTTCTTGTGGAGCGATTGTTTGTAATTCTGTAGGGAATACAATGGCAATTTCGTCAGGCAAGTAAGGCTTTTTTTCATCCGTCTTTGATATTTCTAATAATCTGCTAGTTATTAGATGTTGTAAACTAGTTGCACCGCTTTGTAACATTTCAACAACTGTTTTTCCAGATATTGCAAAATCAGATTTTAAAAAATTATAATTGTCGTTTAACGCTAGTTCATTCCACGCTTGCGATTTTACTTGGTACTTGCATCCTGCAGACGTAATGGTCATATTGATGCTGTACATTCTGATTGGAAAATATCTAACTGCTATCGTTTCGCTTTCATTTTCGTCAGTATAACCTTTAAATTCTAAACTTAATAGATAAGGAGCCTGTGTATAATCTGTGTGACCATTTTGTACTGCGGCAATTTGACAGCTTTGTAAAAACTGCCCCATGCTGTAGGGTTCAGTTACTTCAAAATCTAAAGTGATTACGTTGGTTCCTTTTGTTGATGATGATGGAGTAATTTGACAATACATTTCCACATTGTCAATAAAATAATCATATTTTCCAGAAGGATTATCTAGTGTTTGATATGCGGTTGATACTCTTGACTCTGAAAATCTTCCGCCACTGCTTAGAATAATTTTACCAACTAGGCCTTTTCTATAACTTGTGTCGGGAAAATTTACAGCATCTGCAGACAAACTACTTAGGGTAAACAAATAATTACTTGAGACAAATTTTTCTAATGGGTTTGCTATTGGTAGTGCAATTTTTTCTTGTCCGCCCGTAGTATTAGAAATGTCAAGTGGAGTAGACAAATTTGCTACACTGGATGCAGATATTTCCGAGCCTCTATCAATAGCGGCAGCGGCGGTGGCAGTAGTGTTGGCTGCGTCTTGGGTTGGAGTAGCGGTATTTGCAGGAACTTGGCCGCCTGCAACAGCAGTTGTGGTTGGTACTCCTGTTGCTCCGCTTACTGATTTTTGTGCTGAGATAAACACACTCTTAGGTGTAGTGCCGTTTGCGTCAGGTGGAGCATCGAGTCCTTTATTAGCAATCTCTGTTGGTCCTTTAAGACTTGCGGCTGCTAACCAGCCTGCACGTTGTTCTTGCGGAGTGTCAGCAGTTAGTCTATATGTACCTTCAGGAGTTTTTACAGTTTCTAGTGTTCTTGCACCAACTATAGTATATTTCTCATAGGCTTTATCTTGTGCGGCAGAGTTATATAAAAATTCATTTAGATTTTTAGGCTGGCCGACGGTGCCTGCCCAATTGTTTGGATCATATATTGCGGCATTACCTGACTTGGCATAGGCTCCAGGTTTTAGATATCCCACTGTCTCAAGAGCTTGAGCACCCATTTGATATCCACCTGCATAGCTAAGACGGTTTACTCCGTTAGGTAATCCCCTGGCAGTTGCCTGCGGGTCTATTGGAATATAGTTACTACCGCTCTCCTCTTTAAACCGTTGAGCTCTAAACTTTTCATAGTTAGCCGGCGTTAGCCCTGCAATAGTTGCTGCCATCTTATATTCCTAATACTCTAAATAGCGAAGTTTTTTTAGGAAGATAAATTAGTGTACCTACTTTAAAATCAAAAATTGGATCTCGTATAACATTCATATTTCGTTGTGTAAATACCCACCACAACTTAGGTGTACCGTATAAATCTTGAGATAGTAAATCTGGTCTATAATTGTAGTGAGGATCGATAGTATAAGGAATATCATCAGGTTCTGCACTAACAGGTCGTATATTAAAATTTCCAAGATAGCCGTTTGACATTGCAGTATCATGCCACGGACTAGTAATTTTATATGCCATTAGATATAACCTCCATCATCTAAATAATTTCCATTAACAAATGCATCCAATGAGAATGTTCGTTGTTGTGTTCTGCTATAAATTGGCATTAATTGAATTGTCATTGTGCTTTTTACAGGAGCATAACTAATTTTGCCGCCAAATCTGTTTTGGCCGTCTACATCTGTAATACCACCTACTTCAACAGAAATATAATCAACGTCTTTTGGTAAGTCCATAGTAAATGTTTTAACCACTACAGGAACATTGTTAAAAACATATGAACCGTACCCGTTTAATCGAACAACAGGTGGGGGTTGACCTGCGTCTGTTGAATCACCAAACGACATTTTTGTTACAGATCGCAAGTAGTGAGTGGCAGCAACCCAATATGCCGCATCAACACTATTTTCGCAGTAAAAGTCAGCAGTAATACTAATTGTTTCAACTCTGCTGTTCTCATAGGCCATAAAAGTATAATTATTATGTGTGGTGTCAAGAGAATTATAAGTTGCCGAGTGTGTTAAATTAACTTGTGGCGTAAAAGGAAAAATCAAACTGTTTCCCGAATCTACTAAAGGTGCTAATATTGGACTAGCCAGGTATGCTGGGTTGTTTGTTGGCAAACTTAATTTTACTCGCCAGTCTGTAGCACCTGCAGAAAACGTTACGGCGCCAGGAATTTGTCCTAAAGGAGCTTCACTGCCGCCAAACATTGGACCTTTAAATCCGTTAATAAGTGCCGCACCTATTGCAACTCCGCCTGCTATCTTGGCTAACTTGCTATTTCCTGTAGCGGCGGCAATTCCTGCAATACCCGTTGCTGTGGTTGCAAAACTATTTAAATCGTTGGCCATATTTGGTAATCTCCGTCAGTAGTATTTATTGACTTTATTAACTGCTGATATTATAATGTACATGAGGAGTCATAAGAACAATGAAAAAAGTAAACTACCTAAATAACAAAGACTTGTTATTAGAAATACATAGAAGTAAAAACAGTTACTCCAGCTATACAAAACCCGAATATCATCAATACGATCTTATTCTGCCTAGCATAGAAAAGATTAACATTCGAACTATTGCAGAAGCCAAACGAGTTCGAGCAAAAAGACTTGGACAACAGGCGTTTGAAGCGGCAAAAGCCGTCAACCCCAAATGCAAGGCCGCTGAATTTGAAGTAGATTATAAAACTATCGAAAAGCCCGATGTGGTCTTTCGAATTATGACTTATGATCATATACCGTTAGAGCCGGGACGTAAACGCACACCAAAGACCCTAGCTGATCACAGAGAAAAAGTTAACTTTCCAGCTTTCCAACATTGGAAGTTTGACGAAAATGACGAGCTTGTTTGCGTTGGCAAAAGTCATTGGAAAGGTCCTATGAAGACTGGTAAGTTTTGCAAGGATCACGGGCAGGTTACTAATACGCTGGCTCGAATGTATATCAAGTTATGTGAACGATATGCGACCCGTGGCAACGTTCGTGGCTACACTTACAATGATGAAATGAAAGGTCAGGCTATTTTACAGCTGACTCAGATTGGTCTACAGTTTGATGAATCTAAATCAGATAATCCCTTTGCCTATTTTACTGCGGCGGTGACTAACAGTTTTGTTCGAGTAATCAATATTGAAAAGAAAATGCAAAACATTCGAGATGATATTTTAGAAATGAACGGAATGAATCCAAGTTATACCAGAATGATCAATGCAGAGTATGCCAGTGCGGCAAAACGTGATGCAGATTCCACTACGGTTGTGCCTGTTGGTGATATTGAAGTTGACCCTGCAGAGTAACTTCTGCTATAATAGTCTAAAAGGACAATGAATGTTTAAAAAAGTAGCCTGTTTCACTGACATACACTTTGGATTAAAATCAAAT